>Ga0207422_1000229_pt1 | contig 214714 bp, 171 predicted proteins | sample MarCyaLeptolynsp_FD_187757 | JGI IMG/M metagenome (GOLD analysis project Ga0207422, IMG submission 187757) | Marine cyanobacterial communities from Panama - species 1 Leptolyngbya sp. (SPAdes) | ecosystem: Environmental > Aquatic > Marine > Unclassified | place: Panama: Panama City | collected... | reverse complement strand
GATGGCTAAAGAAAGGGCACTGATGGAGAGCCGGATGCGATGAAAGTCGCACGTCCGGTTCGGGGAGAGGTATGGGAAAGACCGCTTTTGGGCAACCAGGGTATGGCGTTCCCGTTCCTACTCTACGAAACCTGAAGCCGAGTCAGGCAGATTTACAACTTACTCAAAAATTAAAAGACGCTGGTAAATTAGTAGATATTCCTGTTTTAGATCATATCATTTTTACCGATAAAGGATATTTCAGTTTTTTAGACGAAGGATTGTTGTAAATTTATGCTCTAAAATCTATCATTCTAAGTCGTTATGAAATCTAGTAATGTTTTTTTTGGTGGTGTAGTTATAATCGTAATCCTTATTTTGGTTTATTCTTTCAGTGGCGAGCAAGCAGGAGAAGTTTATGTAAAAGAAATGCAAACCTACCGAGAAGAAAAAGATAAATTATTTGCAGAAGGTGAAGCTTCCCCACTTGATAGAAAACAAAAACAAATATTTGAAAAACTCAACTATTATCCTGTAAGTCAAGCATATAGGATAATTGCAGATTTTGAAAAGTTTCCCTTACAAGAAAATATGCAAATCAATACCTCTACAGGTGTAACAAGAGTTTTTAAAAAGCATGGCAAAGCTACTTTTCAGCTAAATAATAGTTTACATGAATTACTAGTACTGAAGTCAACAGACAGACTTACAGCAGACGTGCTTTTTATCCCTTTTACCGACGAAACATCTGGTAGAGAGACATACGGTGCAGGACGGTACCTAGATGCGGAAATGAGCAGCAATAATGGCAACAATAAAATAATACTAGATTTCAATACTGCATATAATCCTTATTGTGCGTATAATCCTACCTATGAATGCCCGCTTCCTCCACAAGAAAATATGTTAACAATTAGGATTGAAGCAGGAGAAAAAAATTATGAAAAAGCCATATCAGACTAAACCTCGAGCTTTAAGTTCTAGGTATTTGTTAATTGTATCTACAGTAAGATGTTGAGGTTTAGAAAGCACAGCATGAATACCATAACTTTTCAGTTCTTTTACAATCTGTCTTTTTTCATGGATGAATTTTTCTGCGATGGTTTTGGTATAAATAGCTTCTGTTGTGGCAGCTGGTTCATCTACCAATCCTAAAATCTCTGTATTTTCAAAAAATATAACTACTAGTAAATGGATTTTTGCCAATAACCTGAGGTAGGGCAATTGCCTTTCAAGGGAAGCAATCGTTTCAAAATTACTATAAAACACAAGTAAAGAACGTTGGCTAATATTTCTCTTTACACTTATGTACACCTGCTCAAAATCAGATTCCATAAAGTCCGTTTGTTGCCTGTACAATGTTTCCAATATCTTGTTCATCTGCAAACGGTTGTTACCTGCTGTAATAAGAGAATTCACTTTTTGGCTAAATGCAATCAAACCTGCTTTGTCTTGTTTGTAAATCGCAATGCTAGAAAGTACTAGGCTTGCATTAATGGCGTAATCAAGTAAAGTCATCCCTTCAAAAGGCATTTTCATTACCCTACCCTTATCAATAATGCTGTATACTTGCTGTGATTTTTCCTCTTGGTATTGGTTCACCATTAATTGGTTTTTCCGAGCCGTAGCTTGCCAGTTAAGTGAGCGATAATCATCGCCCATAACATATTCTTTAATTTGATCGAACTCCATATTATGCCCAATCTTCCTTATTTTCTTAATTCCTGCTTCAGCAAGCCGATTTGATATAGCTAGCAACTCATATTTTCGTAACTGCAAAAATGCAGGATAAACGGGTATCATCTCTTGTACATTTTGTGCAATCCGTCGTTCCACCAAACCAATCACACTTTTCACAAATGCGTTTAAGTTTCCAAAAAAATACTCGCCGCGAGTAACAGGTCTTAAGTGATAAGTAAATTGTTTCTTCTCTCCTGCTTTTAAATAGCTTTTTATACCAAAATCCCTCAGTTGAAACTGTACAGGCACTTCATCTATTAGAAACAAAGAAATGCCGAAAGGGTAATGGTTTGTGACTTTGATACGAATAGGATTTTCATCTCCATTAGAAAGCTTATTGGTCGATTCCCTTTCAAGTGTTAGTGCATTATTCTTACCAGCATATAACATAAGAAAGTCTGCCAATATAAGAATTACTAATAACAGCAATAAAATTTTGCCTACTGCAAAAAAAATGGCAAGTCCAAAACCTATCATAAAACAAAAGATGATAGCGATTAGAGACAAGTAGAATTTTTGAGTGAAAAAGAGACTTTTAAAAAATTTCATCGAAACCTATTAAATACTTAGGCAAAAGAATATTAAATATAGTGACTATGAAATTCTAAGTAAGATAGATTGAATAAAAAAAGAGACTAACTTTTCAGAAAGCCTCTTTCAATTAACTTAAAGCAAAAATGGCATTAATTAATTTGAACTGAGCGACATAATAAAGATAATTACTAGCATAATACGGATTTTATCATGTTGGGTTGTCTTGTAAAATTTTGTTGAATGATATACTGTGAAAAATAATGCTGTTCAAAAAAGACAAAGCAAGAACATTAGAGATTAAAGCCCTATTTGAGATTAATCATAAACATCCTTCTTTTTGAAATAAAAAAAACCACTTCGCTAATTGAAGTGGTTTGAATTAAAAGGGTTTAATTGTTAAATAAGATGAATGTTGGTTATTGATTTTATTGGTATAAATCTACCCCCTTTAATTATTGCAAAATCTGGACAGATAGCCCAAACTGTTGTATAAACACGGTGTCTATCACCTGTAATTATTTCGTATTCGATATTAACTTTATGTTGATAAAGATTGCCCAAGGATACAGCTCTTTGCAAAGAATAATTTCGTTTTGCCTTTTCTGTTTTACAGTCAAAAACCTCTTTTGTAGCAAAAGCATGTTTACCTACCTGCTCCTTAGGCACAGTTAATGAAGTTGAAAGCATAATTAGTAAGTTTAGTTGATAAAGCTTAGCAAATATAATTAAGTGCAATATCCCATGCTTTTCAGTAAACTACAGAAACTTACATGGCACAAATAATGGCTACTTTAAAATTTTATCAACTAATAACTATTAAATTATATTTACTTCTGGATGTAACTTAATGTCGAAATTCTCTTCAACTGTTAGTATGATATTTTGCGCAAAATCATACGCATCTTTACCGGTCGCACTTCCTAGGTTTATTAACACAAGAGCTTGTTTCTCGTAAGTGCCTACCTGACCTACTTTTTTTCCTTTAAAGCCACATTTTTCTATTAACCAACCTGCAGGTATTTTAACTTCATTGTTGCTTACGTGGTAGTGGGGCATTGTTGGATACTGTTCCAGTAAACTTTGGAACTGCTCTTTAGTAACTACAGGATTTTTAAAAAAACTACCACAATTCCCTATTTCGGTCGGGTCTGGCAATTTACTTTTTCTAATTTGAATTACAGCTTCACTTATTGATTGTGCAGTGGCTTTTTTAACATTATGTTGTTGTAAAAAATCTTTTAGAGCTGCATAGGTAATATTGTATTTTGGTTTTTTGTTCAACTTAAAAACTACCTCATAAATTAAGTACTCCCCTTTTAAATCTTGTTTAAAAATGCTATTTCTATAGCCAAACTTGCATTCATCTGTTGAAAAACTACGCCGTTTCCCATCTACAAGGCTTATTGTATTAACTGAATGAATATGATTTCCTACTTCTACACCATAAGCTCCAATGTTTTGTATAGGCGCAGCACCTACGGTACCAGGAATCAGTGATAAATTTTCTAGCCCTTGCCATCCTTGCTCAATGGTTTTTAGCACAAATTTATGCCAATCTTCACCAGCTTTTGCACTTACATAATAGTAATGTTGATCTTCCCAAGCTAAGTCAATCCCTTGAATGTCTGTTTTGAGAACAAGACCTTTGTAACTTCCTTTAAATAAAATATTACTCCCTCCGCCCAATACGAGCACCTTGTTTTCTTGATAAACTTGACTACTGATCAATGTTTGTAGCTCCTCAACATCTTTTATTTGTGCTAGGTATAAGGCATGCACATCAACTCCAAAAGTATTAAAACGCTTTAGAGATTGGTTTTTTAAGATTTCCATAAAATTATTTGATTGGAAATATTTTAAAAAAATGACAAATGCTAACTGAATTTTAACGATTATAAAACCTAGATTACTATATGCTCGGCGAGGGAATCAATATCTAGGTTATTAAAATTACCAGATGACATAAGGAGTAATATACTGTTATTCCATGAACTACTTGCAAGGTCATTATATAACTGCTGCTCGTTGTCATAAAATTGTAAGTCAGTTTTATCGAATGCCTTGATGATATCTTGTGCATTCACAGCTTTAAATCCCTTTTTTGCCATTGTTTGTGGATTAATATAAACCAAGGCTTCATCTGCAGCATCCATGGTATTTTTATACTGACCGATGAATTCAGGATTAAGACTACTAAACGTGTGCAACTCCATACATGCCACTAATTTACTTTCAGGGAACTGTTGTTTTACAGCCTCTACAGTTGCTTTTAACTTAGACGGTGCATGCGCAAAGTCTCTAAAGACCTTGGTAATATTATTTTCCCTTACCAGTTCCAATCTTTTACTGGCTCCTTCAAAAGAACTTATGGCCTCATAAAATTCTCTTTTATTCACACCTTGCTTCAAGGCAACTTGTAAAGCTGCATTCACATTCATGAGGTTATGTGCCCCAAAAAAATGTATAGGTACTTTGTCTCCCTCGTCTGTTAATAGATTTGTAATGCCATTTTCAATTATATGTGGATGTATGCCGTAAGGAATTAAATTCACGTCATGAGGGATGTCAGAAGCCTTTACAAGTTCATCTAAAGTTTTATCCTCTTTACAATAAATCAATGTTCCTGCTTTGCATGAAGCTTCCATGAAAAGCTGAAATTGTTTGAGATAGTCTTCATAAACAGGGTAAGCATTTATATGATCCCAAGCAATGCCTGTAACTACTCCAATATGTTGGTGATAGTGTAAAAATTTGGGGGTCGGATCTAATGGAGAAGAAGGATACTCATCGCCTTCTAGTAAAATTATGGCAGCTTCATCAGTCAGTTTCACTGTTTCAGCCCTATTATTAGCGGTAGCTCCTACTAAAAAATCTATAGGTTTTTGCCAGTATTGCAACACATGAATCAACATGGAAGTAACTGAAGTTTTCCCATGACTTCCACCAATTACAATTCGCTGTTTATTTTTTGAAAGCTCGAAAATATATTCTGGGAAGTTATATATCCTTAAGTCCAGTTCTTTGGCCTTAAGCAATTCAGGATTTTCTTTTTTGGCATGCATGCCAACAATCACAGCATCTAATCCTGCATGTATTTTTTCAGGAAACCACCCAAACATTTCAGGAAGTAACCCATAAGCATTCAATTTACTACGCGATGGTTCAAATATATCATCATCAGAGCCCGAAACTTCATACCCCTTATTTTTTAGTGCTATTGCCAGGTGATGCATCACACTTCCACCTATCGCTATAAAATGAACTTTCATTATCAGACCTTCTGCTTTAGCAAATATTTGATGTTAAATTTTACTGCGACAAAATTAAGGTAAAATTTCAAAATTCTATTAAAACATCGTACTCATTACAATTCAAAATTTATATTTTTGGTATATGAACGAAGATAAAATCAATACTAGTCTCAGAACATCTCGCGGTAATTATAATAAAAATACTAATTCAGGAAGTTTGGCCTTAGGAAAGAAAAGGCCTTATGATGTTGAATTGGAGCAAGCTGTATTAGGCGCCTTAATGCTCGAGAAAGAGGCTTTAAATGATGTTATCGAAATCTTAAAGCCTGAAAGTTTCGATTTAGAAGCCCACCAAAGAATCTATAAAGCCATTTTAGCACTCTTTGCCAAATCTGAGCCAATAGATTTACTTACTGTTACCAGTCAGCTTCGTTCTACTGGTGAATTGGATATGGCAAAAGGACCTGTCTATATAACACAGCTTACACAGCGTGTTAATTCTGCGGCAAATATAGAGTACCATGCACGTTTATTGTTACAATACTCGATTAAGAGGGAGCTTATTTCAATCGCCAATGAAGTACAGCGAAACGCTTATGAAGAGACCAGTGACGTTTTCGAGTTGTTAGATAAAATGGAACAATCTCTTTTTGAGGTTTCCGAGATGAACATTAGGAAGAACTTTTCTGGGATGAGCTCCATCATGAGTGATGCCATAGCCGAATTGGAGGGAATGCGTGATCAAGTAGATGGACTTACTGGGGTTCCTAGTGGATTTTCTTCATTAGATAGGATTACTTCTGGATGGCAAAAGTCTGATTTAATTATTTTGGCAGGAAGACCAGGTATGGGTAAAACTGCTTTTATTTTATCTACATTACGGAATGCCGCTGTAGATTTCGGAAAACCTGTAGCTATTTTTTCATTGGAAATGTCTTCGGTACAATTAGTTAAACGATTAATTTCTTCTGAAGCTGAATTAGATAGCAGCAAGTTGAAAACCGGTAAACTTTCGGAACACGAATGGAAAAAACTAGTCGATAAAACAGCAAAATTATCCGAAGCCTCTATTTTTATCGATGATACTCCCGCCTTATCAATACTAGAACTTAGAGCGAAATGTAGAAGGCTAAAAGCACAGCACGATATACAGATGGTAGTAATAGACTACTTACAATTAATGGCTGGCGATTCGAATAAAAATGGAAATAGGGAACAAGAAATCGCCATGATTTCCCGTTCACTCAAGCAATTAGCCAAAGAACTCAATATACCAGTAATTGCCTTATCTCAGTTGAGTCGCGCAGTAGAAACTAGGGGTGGCGATAAAAGACCACAACTTTCTGACTTAAGAGAATCTGGTTCAATAGAACAAGATGCAGATATGGTAATTTTCTTGTACAGGCCTGAATATTACGGCATCACTGAAGATGAAGAAGGAATACCTGTTACCGGCACTGGCGAGATAATGATAGAAAAAAACAGACATGGTGCCACCGAAAGAGTAAGATTGAAATTTATTGGTAAGTACACCAAGTTTACCGACTGGGAAGAAGATAGATATGGCAACGATATGTTTGCTGAAAGTAGTTTTATGGATGAAGCTGCTAACAAGTCTAATATTATCTTAGGAAGTAAGATAAACAAACAAGGTGGTAACGAACCTCCGTTCTAAAGACTAAATTTATAGCAACAAAAAAGGGCGATATTTTAAAATATCGCCCTTTTTTGTTGGCATTCATTATTAGCTATTCCTCTTATTTAACTCATCTCTAATCCTCGCCGCATTCTCGTAGTCTTCCTTGGCTATGGCAGATTCCATCATAGATTGTAGCTTCTCATTTGAAATCTTGGATAACTCCTCATTGAAAGCAGCAGGTTTAATTTTTTTCTCTTTCTTTTGTTTTTTACGCTCTTTAGCCGCACTTTTTGTTCCTTCTTCTTCATCTTCTTCGCTCAATACAATTCCTGCTTCAGAAAGGACTGTTTCAAAGGCATAGATAGGCACGTCGAAACGAAGTGCAATGGCAACGGCATCAGACGGGCGGGCATCGAGTTCTATGTAGTTTGATCCATCGTTAAAACTGCATACTATTTTAGCGTAGAATACCCCTTCGCGTAAGTCAGAGATTACAATTTCGTGTAAGTTGACATCAAAACTCTCAGCAAAAGTTTTGAATAAATCATGGGTCATAGGTCTGTTACTTACTATTTTTTCCATTTCAATAGCAATAGCCTGTGCCTCAAACATACCTATGATAATGGGCAATCTTCTGTTACCATATTCTTCTCCTAAAACCAATGCAAATGAACCTGACTGTGAGTGGCTGGCAGAAAGCCCTAATATTTCTAGTTTTACTTTATCCACAAGAAATTCTAAAGTTTTAATTTTCCGCAAAAGTAAATTTTATCATTGAGAAAGTAAAAGACAAATTTGTACGAAATCAAGAAAAATTTACAGTTTACAAATAAATGGGATATTTATTATTAACTATGTTTAAAGACTTTTTTTAAAAATAACTGCTCGCTTGATAGAAAGTTATTGTAAAGTATAAAATTGCATTTTTTTTACTTCATTTTTCGTCAAAACAGCCTTATAAATAGTATTATTTAATGTTAAGTTACAAGAAAAAATATTATGCCTATTCTAAAAACTAAACATTTCAGACCTCCATTACAACAATTTAATGGCAATCTTCAGACTGTAATTCCTAGTATTTTTAGAAAGGTGGAAGGTATTGAGTATGAAAGAGAACGTCTGGATACACCAGATGGAGATTTTTTAGATATTGATTGGAGCAAAACTGGTTCAGACAAGATTATATTGGTTTCTCATGGTTTAGAAGGCAATACAGACAGACATTATGTAAAAGGGATAATTAAAACATTCAATAATGCCGGTTGGGACGCATGCGCTTGGAACTGTCGCAGTTGTAGTGGCGAAATGAATAGGCTACCACGATTTTACCACCATGCCGATACACCTGACTTAAAATTTGTAATTGAGCATATATTAAACACCAAAGTTTATAGCACTTTAGTATTAATTGGTTTTAGTATGGGTGGTAGTCTTACCCTCAAATATCTAGGGGAAAATGGTGAAAATTTACCGCAGGCAGTGAAGAAAGGTGTTGCTGTTTCTGTACCCTGTAGTTTGAAAGATTGTAGTGTAGAACTGGAAAAGCCTGGTAAAATGTACTACAACAAAAGATTTTTTAAAAAGTTGAGCCAAAAAGTAAGACTAAAGGCCGAAATAATGCCTGAAAAAATTTCTGCAGAGCCATTAAAAGAAATAAAATCTCTTAGAAAGTTTGATGATTACTACTCAGCACCACTTCATGGTTTCAAAGATGCTGAAGATTTTTATGATAAAGCCAGTTCCATGCATTATTTGGAAGGAATAAGAAAACCTACACTTATTATCAATGCATTAAATGATCCATTTCTGGTAGGTAGGTGCTATCCTGAAAAAATAGCTCAAAAACATGCATTCCTCCATTTAGAAATGCCCAAGGAAGGAGGGCACGTAGGTTTTGTAATACGTGGACAAAAAGAAACTTATGCCGAATTGCGGGCATTAGAGTTTGCAGAATCTTAAAGCTCACGAACAAGTTCGTGAGCTTTAAGATTAATTTAGAAGAAATAACCTAAACTCAGTAAAACTTGACTATTACGGGTATCAAAATTATATCTATTCCCTCTAAGTGTCACACCGTCTCCTAATTTACTCAAGTTGCCTTCATATTTTAGGTCCAATGCCAATTTCCATAAATCTAAACCAACACCTGCTTGGTAACCTACCGTTGCCCCTTTGTTGTCTTGCTCTGCGTTGGTGATTTGACTCGCCTCACGCACTGCATCAGCAAAACCATTGTCCTCGTTTAAAATAAAGGTAAAAATAGGTCCTGCATTCAGCCTAAGTGGCCCTAATTTAGTTCCTAATAAGGCTGGTATATCCAATCTAGAAAAGTTTACATCTTTGATACTAGTTTCTGCGGTGCCACCAGTAACTGAAGAAACCTCGTATTCGCCACCAACTGAAGAAAAAAGTAATTCTGGTTGTATGTATATTGGTATGATAGGAATATTTATCCTGGCAAATATACCACCATGCACCCCTACACGAGAATTTCCTGCTTTAATGCTTAGTTCTTGCAAACCGTCAAGGTTGGTAATCAATAAATCGTCTGCATTCAAATCGGTAGAACTTACCCCAGCTCTTAAGCCAAATTTTAATAGTTGTGCCTCACTCAACTGAACCACACTCAGGAAACAGATTATCAAAAATAAATACTTCATATCTAAAGAGATTATTTAAAAAAGTGTAATAGTTTAAAAAGTACGAAGGTTAATACCTTTCAGTTACCTCTTGTAAACAAACTCAGCGCCAGTTTATTTTTATGAAGTGTTGAAAAGTACTAACCTCCCTGGTTATTTATTGAAGTTATATTTCAAACCTGAGACAATGTAGCAGCAGCCCTTTTCCTCTCAGTCTCATTGAGGTGAATTTTCCTCAACCTGAGACTTTTGGGGGTAACTTCCACATATTCATCTTTTTGAATATACTCTAGAGCTTCTTCTAATGAAAACTTTATAGCTGGTGCCAATTTCACTTTATCATCAGATCCAGCAGCCCTAACATTCGAAAGTTTTTTCATTTTAGTCGCGTTGACCCCTAAATCATTCTGTCGAATATGTTCCCCTATTACTTGTCCTTCATAAATCTCTTCTCCTGGATCCACAAAAAATTTGCCTCTGTCTTGCAGTTTATCCAAGGCATAAGGAAATGTAGTACCTGTTTCAGAAGAAATAAGTGCCCCGTTATTTCTTGATGGAATATCACCTTTCCAAGTTTCGAAGCTAGAAAAACGGTGTGCCATAATAGCTTCACCAGCAGTTGCATTTAACACGTAGTTACGTAGACCAATTAAGCCTCTAGAAGGGATATCAAATTCTAAGTGTATAATATCACCTTTAGGTTCCATGATCTTCATCTCCCCTTTGCGCTGGCTTACCAATTCAATCACTTTTCCTGAAGAACTTTCTGGTGTATCAACTGTAAGCAATTCTACAGGTTCATGCTTCTTGCCATCAATCTCTTTGATTATTACCCTTGGTTGCCCTATCTGTAGCTCATATCCTTCTCTACGCATTGTTTCTATCAATACTGATAAATGCAAAACGCCTCTACCATAAACAATATATGAATCAGGAGAAGAAGTTTCCTCGATACGTAAAGCAAGATTCTTTTCTGTTTCTTTATAAAGTCTTTCTCTTAAATGCCTAGAAGTAACGAATTTACCTTCTTTGCCAAAGAATGGAGAATTATTAACAGTGAACAACATACTCATGGTAGGTTCATCTATGGCAATGGGTGGCAATGCTTCTGGCTCTTCAAAATCTGCTACTGTGTCACCAATATCAAATCCATCTATCCCTGTGATGGCACAAAGGTCACCACAATCTACACTTTCTGTTTTTGTTCTGGTAAGTCCTGTAAAGACAAACAACTCCTTAATCCTAGATTTAATTACTTTGCCATCCATCTTTACGAGGGATACAGGCTTACCTGCTTCTAAAGTACCTCTTGCCACTCTTCCAATGGCTATTCTACCTACATAAGAAGAATAATCGATGCTTGTTACTTGTAATTGTACAGTACCTTCCTTCTTAGGTGGAGCAGGAATATGTTCAATTACCATATCTAATAATGCAGTAATATTATCAGTAGGTTTTTGCCAGTCTTCAGACATCCAACCTTGTTTAGCTGAACCGTATACTGTTGGGAAATCTAATTGTTCTTCTGTAGCATCAAGATTAAACATCAAATCGAAAACGGCCTCATGGACTTCATCGGGTCTACAATTTAACTTGTCTACTTTATTGACCACTACTATGGGTTTCAACCCTAATTCAATGGCTTTTTGTAAGACATAGCGTGTTTGTGGCATAGGTCCTTCAAAAGCATCTACTAATAGTAGTACACCATCTGCCATTTTAAGTACCCTTTCTACTTCACCACCAAAATCTGCGTGACCAGGTGTATCAATTATATTAATCTTAATATCCTTGTACACTACTGAAACATTTTTAGATAGGATGGTAATCCCTCTTTCACGTTCAAGATCGTTACTGTCCAGTATCAGTTCCCCAGTCTCTTGGTTGTCCCTGAACAATTGGCTCTCATGTAAAATTTTATCGACCAAGGTAGTTTTCCCATGGTCTACGTGCGCTATAATAGCTATATTTCTTATGGCTTGTTTTTCCATATAAAAGGTTCAGATTTGAGGGCGCAAAAGTAGTAAATTTCATTGGATTATCATCACTCCCCTGCATTATTAATATGTTACAAAACTAAGTAATATCCGATTTGGTATATAGCCAGTGAATATTGCATTGTCTACCAAAGAATTTTCTTATGGGATTGTCTGCATGATTAGCAATGTTTTAAAAATATTCTTTTATCTTAATTGCAGAAAAAGAAAAGTAAACATGAAGCCAAGTTCGTTTTTTACAAGACTAAGAATATTGTTTTTTGCATTACTATTTGGACAAACAATATTTGCAGCCATTGCTTATTTTATTTTTGGCATGGAGGAACTACCAGAAGAAGCAAGCACCGATACCTTGGTTTATTTAGCAGTGTTTGCCAGTGTTAGTGCTATGGGAATAGGATATACCATTAAACCCAGGTTAATAAAAACTGCTGCTTCAAAACCTACTCTCAATGAAAAATTAACTGCCTATACCTCGGCTTGTATTGTACAATGGGCAGTATTAGAAGGTGCTAATCTGCTCAATATTGTAGTATTTATAGTAACCAATAACCGTATACCCCTTATCTTCTTTTTAGCAATTTTATTGGTTTATATTCCAACTAGGCCAGAGCTAAAAAAAGTGGCAGAAGAGTTAAGTCTTAATCGTGAAGATGAAAAAGCAATTGGGTTATGACTTAGTTATATCACAACCCTAGTTCTGCCCTATACTTTCTATCCTCATTATTATGCTTGTTCCAATAATCGAGCTGAATGGTTTCTTTAAGCTTAGCAGTCGTTGTTAAGGTTTTTTGATTTGCTCCATATCCACTCTGTAATTCCTCTTCAAAAGCAGTAATCTTATGTGGAAACTCCTTCTCAAAAGTAATTTTGAGTACTCGATTATATTGTGGGTAAGAAAGTGAATAAGTAGACAAACCATCTCCAACACTTTCTAAACTTGCTTTTGCCGATACTACTTCACTTTCTCGGTGTTTTAAACGGGCAAAAAAAGTAGCAGGAATAATTTTGATATTTCCTGTAGGTAAATTTTCTGGGTTAAGGCGAATCATATTCCAAACTTCATCTTCCAATAAAACATTATCTACATCGTATTGTTTGTCACCTTCAGACTCAAAATAGGAGTTTACTTGAACGGCAAACTTATTCTTTTTCAAGTTTAATTGTTCAAAGGTATGTCCACACCAATCTTGAGTTGTAGTACTCACTTTTAAACTACGTGGGTTCTCTTGTTGATAAACAGGTGTAAAAACACTCATCATTAATGAATAAGGATATATTCCAGTTAAAAACTTTTTAGTCGCATTCAGTTTTAACACTTTTACAGCATCGTCTTTAGCCGCTTGTGGATTGTCCAATTTAACCTGTTTGCTCTTGGAGACATCTTCTGTGACAAAAATTAATACCGCCTCACCTTTGTGTAATTGACCATAACGAACCTGTTCCAATTCATAGCTATTTAGCTCGGCTAAACCTTGATACCAATATTGGTTAAACTCTTCATCAGGAGGGTTTTTATATTCAACATCACTGATATATTCTACTTTACTACATTGAATGAGGAAAAGAATGGCTAATAGGTATGTAGGTCTCATAGCATTTACTTTTAGAAAATAACAACTTTTAAACAAGTTACCGCCAATTTTTCATATTCCAAACCTATGATAGAACATTTATATTTTTCCGCTCTTTGTTATCTCCATTAAAAAACTTTTCTTATAAGTATCTCCAATGGGTAAGTATTTATCTCCTATTCTCACCCTATTTTTTTCAACAGTATCAATTTTATGAATATACACTGCATAAGACTTGTGGATCCTTATAAAAGAACCAGGAAGTTTTTCCAATATTTCTTTAAAACTTTGTAGCGTAAGAATCCTTTCTTTTACTGTGTATATACTCAAATAGTCTTTAAGTCCTTCAATGTAAAGTATGTCATTTAACATTACTTTTTGTAATCGTGTTTCTACTTTCACAAAAATGTAATCTTGGATTTCTTGGGGAGCTTCTATGCTTCTTTGCATAATTACGGGCGAAGCACTTCGCTCTAATACTTTATTTACTGCTTGTAAGAAGCGATCGAAAGCAATTGGTTTAAGCAGGTAATCGATTACGTCTAAATCGTAACCTTCTAGGGCATATTCGCTGTAAGCAGTAGTAAGAATTACCAAAGGTGGGTTTTTCAGAATTTGTAGTAGTTGTGTTCCCTTTAACTGAGGCATTTGTATATCTAAAAACAACAAATCTATTTTATTAGCTTGTAAGAAAGCAAGTGCTTCCAAGGCATTATCAAAGCTTCCTTGTAAAGCTAAAAAAGGAACTTGTTGAATATAATCTGTGATTTTATCTAATGCCAAGGGTTCATCATCAATGGCAATACAACTAATTTTCATGGGTTTGCAGGGTTAATTGGACTTTAAATAGTGGAGGTCCCTGAGTAATTTCAAGAGTATATTTATTGGGGTAAATCAAGGCTAACCTACGTTTCACATTTTCCAATCCAATGCCTCTAGTTTCATCTTTCGATTCTACCAGTTTTGGTTCGTGGCTATTCTCAATATAAAAATTGACCTCACTTTCTTTCACTTCTAACTTACAGAAAATAGCGGGACCTTTTTGCCCAAATGTACCATGTTTAAAAGCATTTTCAACAAATGGAATAAAAAGCAAAGGAGCTAAATGTATTTCTTCTACCTCACCAATAATTTCTAAATTTACTACTTCCTTATTTTTTAACCTTAACTTTTGAAGCTCAAAGTAATTTTCAATGTACTCTATTTCTTTTTCCAAAGGCACGAATGCTACATTACTTTCATACAACATGTAACGCATAATAGTTGCTAACTTATTAATGGCCAAAGATCCCTCTGGCGCAACCTTATAAACCATAGCATCTATATTATTTAGTGTGTTGAACAAAAAATGTGGGTTTATCTGGTTACGTAGCATAGCGAGCTCACTTTTGAGCTGTTGTTGTTGCATCTGATTGCGAATCCTAATATTGCGAAACCAATCAATAGTAAAGCGATAAAAAAAAGCTGCTAAAACATTTAATACAACAGTGATAACCCTGCGAGACATCTCCGTACTTAATGTAATCTGGTCTTCATATTGTCCAGTTTCTTCATCTATTGTCACATTTACAGTTCCAATGGAATGTAAGCCAAAGGCTTCATCTAAGCTAAATTTTAATGGTGGGTATATAACTAATATTGCTATTGTTACTATTATGAATAACAAAGTCTTTCTATTAAGCCATTTAGGTATAAAGAAGTAAAAGTAGCTATAAAAAATAGCCCATTTGAAAGGGTAGGATACCAAGACCCAAGGCAAATACTCATTGAATATATAGTTGAATTTACCGTCTAGTATCGGCATGTCTGCTCTATACATCAACCCCAAGACAATGATGCTACACAACCAATAAAGCACTTGAAGTACTATTTTAACGATTTTATAATGGCCATTAAGCCATTGGTAAAGTTGCATTACTAAATCAGTTTAATTTTCTAAAAAAGGTAACAACATTTACCAAACCTATATAAGCCTCAAGTATAATACGCCATCAATCTACCAACACCTAAAAAAAGCAGATCAACACCTTTAAAAGCTCTACAACTTATAAAAAATTATGTTTAACACAGTTAGGCGATTCATTAAGTATGTTGGTAGATTCCATTTTTTTAAGAACCATCTATAAAATTCATTTGCTAGCATTAAGCTTAAAATCAACTTCACACTAATTTTATTAAAATATTTATAAACTTTTGTAATATTTCTTTTTGAAATTACACTAAACACATAATGAATGAATTATTGACCGTCACGTAAATTGGGTTACCTTTTAGGTAATAAATTTTCCACTAGTGTAAAATAATTAACCAAGGCAACTTTTTGTAGTTTCAAATCATCAAGTAATAGTTATAATTAAAAGAATAATAAATTTACATGGAACTTAAAATTACTAATCTATCCAAGACTTATTCTAATGGAGTTCAAGCCCTCAAAAATGTTAATTTAAATATTGGAAGCGGCATGTTTGGGTTACTGGGACCAAATGGAGCAGGAAAATCCAGTCTAATGCGTACCATTGCTACTTTGCAGGAACCAGATAGCGGAAGTATAAATTTCAATAGCCTCGATGTGCTTACTCAAAAAGAAGAGGTACGCAAAATTTTAGGATACCTGCCACAAGAGTTTGGTGTTTACCCCAAAATTTCAGCTGAAGTTTTATTGGATCACTTGGCTGTACTTAAAGGGATAACCAATAAAAAAGAGCGTAAAGAATTGGTAAAAGCATTATTACATAAGACTAATTTATATGATGCTAGGAAGAAAAATTTGGGAGGTTATTCTGGAGGTATGAAACAACGCTTTGGTATCGCTCAAGCCCTACTCTCTAACCCACAACTTATTATTGTTGATGAGCCAACCGCTGGTTTGGATCCCGCAGAAAGAAATCGTTTCCATAATCTCTTAAGTGAATTAGGAGAAAATACTGTAGTTATTCTTTCTACACACATTGTAGATGATGTGAAAGAACTTTGCACCAGTATGGCAATTATCAACAAAGGCGAAGTCCTACACCAAGGCAACCCTTTAAGTGCGATAGATGAAATTAAAGGAAAAGTATGGCGCAAAACCATAGAAAAAACAGATCTTGAATCTTATCGTGGACAATACAATGTAATTACGGAGAGAATGATAGCTGGAAAACCACTCATCCATGTTTTCAGTGACCAACAACCAGACCCTTCATTCCAATCTGTAGAAGCCGATCTTGAAGATGTTTACTTCTCATACATCTTTGGTACAAAAACAACTGCTGTAGTATAAATCATTCCTTCATTTACTATCGATTAATCATTGAATTATGTGGTACGAAATATTCAAATTTGAACTACAATACCGGAAAAAAAGACCGGCCACTTATATATATTTTGTTATTCTTTTCTTGCTTTCTTTTGGTGCTATGTCTAGTGATGTGGTACAAATAGGTGGCGGTGCAGGCTTAGTAAAAGAAAATGCTCCTGTAACAATTGCCTCTATGATGGTTATACTTTCCGCAGTACTTATGGTAATCACTTCTGCGGTTACGGGTGTAGCGGTTTTACGCGATTTTGAGCACAAAACAGAGTCATTGATGTTTACCAATCCTATTACCAAAAAGGATTATTTATTAGGTAGATTTTTAGGTTCTATTTTGGTGGCACTTATCATTTTTACAGGAGTGCCTATCGGTTTTATGTTAGGTGAATTTATGCCTTGGCGAGATGCCGATAAATTACTTTCTTTCAATTTCTGGAATTATTTGCAGCCCTATTTGCTGTTTGTAGTGCCTAATGTGTTCTTTACGGGTGCACTCTTTTTTGCTGTAGGTTCACTAAGCCGTAGAATGATTGTGATTTATACCCAATGGGTATTACTCTTTGTATTTTACCAAGTAGGTTTAATATTAACCAGAGATGTAGAAAATCGTGAACTGGCAGCTATCCTAGACCCTTTTGCTGTTAGAACCATTAATAATTTCACTCAATATTGGACGGTTTCCGAACAAAACTCTATGGTAGTTCCTTTTGAGGGTACTGTAATGTGGAACCGATTAATGTGGACTGCACTTGGTTTTGTAACCTTAATTGCGACTTACTTCGGTTTTAGTTTTAATGTGGTCAGAAATGCATTTTTCAAGAAAAAAGCCATTAAGGATACAGCAAACAAAAAGAATAATGCTGAAATTCCTGTCCCACAGGTTACACTTAATTTAAACTTATCGGCGTATATCAAGCAATTGGTTACACAATCAAAGTTTTATTACTCAACCGTACTCAAGGACATCCCATTCATAGGCATTGTAATTTGTGGACTAGCACTCATGTTCATTAGTGCTACAGATATGGGTAGAGTTTTTGGTACCAATACCTACCCCACTACTTATTTAGTTTTAGAACAGATTGGAGGTTTCAATCTCTTTTTCATTATCATCATTGTATTTTATTCTGGTGAATTAATTTGGAAAGAGAGGGATGTGAAAATCAACTTGATTTTTGATGCCATGCCTGTGCCTGATTTTGTGAACTTAGTGAGTAAATTTTTAGGCTTAATCTTTACGTATGTGATCATCACCCTTATGCTTATTTTTGCAGGGGTACTGATACAAACCTTTAAGGGATATTACAATTATGAACTGGGTTTGTATTTCTCAAGAACCTTTACGTCAACATTCCCATTTTTAGTTCTTTACACCTTACTGGCCTTTTTTGTACAGGTAATGGTCAATCATAAGTTTGTTGGGCACGCTGTAATGATTTCTTTCTTCATAGTTACTGGCGTATTAAGCACACTAGGAGTAGAACACGGTTTGTTGCAGTTTGGTAGTGGAAGCTTAGGTACTTATTCTGATATGAATGGTTTTGGACACTATCCTTTGGCGTATAGTTGGTTCAATATTTATTGGCTAGGCTTTTCAATTTTACTTTTTGTTATTGCTGTAGTATTTTCTGTACGTGGGTCAGAGGCGGTATTGAAAACGAGAGCAAAAGTAGGTAAGCTTAGATTATCCAAGCCTTTACTAACTGTAGGTATCTTTAGCTTTCTTACTTTCGGGCTTTCAGGTTGCTATATTTATTACAATACCAATATAGTAAACGAATACTCCAACTCAGATGAAGTAGAAGAAAGCCAAGCTGAGTACGAAAAAACACTCAAGAAATACGAGTACTTGGTACAGCCTAAAATTGTAGATGTAAACTTGAACGTAGATTTATATCCAAAAGAAAGGGATTATGCAACTGAGGGATATTTCCTTTTAGAAAATAAATCAGATAAACCCATTAGCCATGTACATATTCAATTAAGTACTGATAAGCAATTCAAAGTTGAAGAGCTCCAGTTTGAGGGAGGTTCAATTATATCAGAATCTTTTGAAGATTTTGCTTACTATATTCATGAACTGAAAACACCCCTTCAACCTAACGATACGGTGAAAATGAGCTTTAAGCAAACATTTACTACTGAAGGTTTTGTTGAAAGTGGGTCTAATACGAATATGGTTTATAATGGTACCTTTATCAACAGTGGCCAATTCCCTACGCTTGGTTATAATTCTGGTTTTGAAATTTTTGATGACAATGATAGAAAAGACTATGATTTACCACCCAAACAGCGCCTCACTGAAAGAGATGACGAAAGAGAACTGGTCAATGGTATTTTAGGTGACGATGGCGACCAAATCAATTTTGAGATTGTAATTAGCACAGATACTGGCCAAATAGCCATTGCACCGGGTTACTTACAAAAGGAATGGGAAGAAAAGGGCAGGAAGTATTTCCATTATAAAATGGATAAACCGATGTTCAACTTCTACTCGGTACTTTCTGCAAATTATAAAGTAATGCGCGATACATGGAAACCAGTTGCTGACTCCTTGGGTGAGGAAGTGAGCTTAGAGATCTACTATCACAAAGGGCATGAGTATAACCTAGAACGCATGATGCGCGCCATGAAGGAATCTTTTGATTATTTCTCGCAAAACCTCAGTCCTTACCAATACCGCCAAATGCGTATTTTGGAATTCCCGCGCTATGCCACTTTTGCACAGTCATTCCCTAATACTGTTCCATTTTCCGAAGCCATAGGGTTTATGTTGGAAATTGACTTCGAAGACGATGTAGATATTGCCTTTTATGTTACAGCGCACGAATTGGCACACCAATGGTGGGCACATCAAGTAATGTCAGCCAATGTACAGGGAAGTCAGGCAATTATTGAATCTCTAGCTCAATATTCAGCATTGATGGTGATGAAACAAGTATATCCTGAGGAAAAATTGCAAGAGTTATTAAAGGAAGAGTTGCAAAGGTATTTAAGTGGAAGAAGCCGAGAAAGCAAAAGGGAAATGCCATTGGCTACCGTAGAAAACCAACAATATATCCACTATGGCAAAGGGGCAGTAAACTTTTACGCCTTGCAAGATTACATTGGAGAAGACAGTCTCAATATCGCCTTAAGTAGGTTTATTAAAGATTGGAATATTTTTGACGGACAACCCAAACAAGGTCGCTTCCCAACAACCATTGATTTGCTAGGGTATATCAGAAACGTGACCCCAGACTCTTTGCAAAATGTAGTTACTGATTTATTGGAGAAAATCATTCTTTATGAAAATAAAGTAGAAAAAGCAGAATACAACGAAATCAGTGATGATAAGTATCAGGTAATGCTTTCAGTATCTTCTAAAAAATTAGAAGCTGACAGTTTGGGCGTTGAAACACCAGTATCTTTAAATGATTGGATTGAGATTGGGGTTTATGGAGAAGATGAAGATGGTGATGAAAAACTGCTTTATTTGCAAAAACATTTAATGGATAATGAAGAGCAAACATTTACCATTGAAGTAGACTCAAAACCTACTAAAGCAGGTATTGATCCTATCCATAAACTCATAGATCGAAATCCGAAAGACAATGTAAAAACCCTAAGTGTGAAAGAAACAATTTAAGCATTACATACCGATGATTACCACTACATGTATATTTTACCATGTAGTGGTTTTTCCTTTTTATGCAATGGTATTTACGCTTATAATACGTCGAGTAATTTTTTAAAGAGTGCTGATTTTAATATAAAATCTAATTTATCGTAGGGCGAATAACCATCCCATTGTCCTTATCGAAAAAGATTATCCATCAATAATTGACTTTAGATAAGCAGGTAACACAAAAGCAGCTTCATGAATTTGAGCAGTGTAGTATTGAAAATCATGTTGCACCACAAATTCTTCAAGATGCTTACTCTCTGTTTTTAATTTTTTTGAGGGCAAACTTCCACACAGTGCAAAACACCATAAACCGGTAGGGAAAGTAGGAATGGTCGCTAAATAGCAAGACACATTTTCTTTCCCAAATAGTGTTTGCAGTGTTTCCACATTCGTTTTGAATTGCTGCTTGTCTAAATGTGGCGACCCAACGGAAGTTACCAATAACGAATCTTGATGCATCACCTCAAGAATAAATTTTAGATGTACATAGGGCTGTTCCGTAACTTGTTTAGTAGATAATGGGCTATGCAAATCATCTACAATTACATCATATTTTTCAGCATTTGTACCCAAATTTTTTTGCAAGATATCTTCGAAAAACACTTCTACTTTTCCGTTCTCAAAAGCTTTATAAAAATGAGGGAATTGTTCTTTCACAACATTTGGTACCGCAGTATCTATCTCGAAAATATCTATCTTATCGATATACCTATGCTTTAGCACTTCAGTAGCAACTGCACCATCACCTCCACCTAAAATCAAAATGTCGCTTGGTTTATCATGCGCTAATAATGGTATATGACTAATCATCTCATGGTAGACAAACCCGTCTTTTTCAGTTAATACAATCACTCCATCCAACACTAACATTTTACCAAAATTCTCGGTATGGTATACCTCAATTCTTTGATGTGCTGTATGCTCTTTAAAAAGTAAATCTCCTTTGTGTTTTATAGATAGTGCGTAATCATTGGTTTTTTCTGTAAACCAAACCTGTCTTTGAACTTGTACTTGCTCAGGTGGAATATTGGCATGGGTATATTTTTGTGCATCTATTTTTTTTAACTGCGATTTCTGCCCCCTTAACATCTCAACGGCTGAATGATGACTGGCTGCAAAAGCATGTTGAATAATTCCAACTGCTCGCCATGGGTCCACACTTTCACCACAAGTAAAAATATCTACTGAAGCAAAACCATACTCTGGCCAAGTGTGTATTGAAAGGTGACTTTCTTGTATAACCACTACACCTGAGACACCAAAAGGGGCAAAATGATGAAAAGTAGTATTGATCAAAGTAGCTCCTGCTTCAACTGCGGCTTTCTCCATGGTTTCTTGTACTACTAATACATCATCAATTTTTTCTTGGTCACAATTGTATAGTTCGATAATTATATGCCTACCTAGAGAATCCAATATTTTAAGTCTTTACTTGAAAATCGCGCTATTTTTTACTAATTAAGGACAAAATAACTACTTATATCAATTTGAAAGTACTGAAACTATGGATTTTCTAATTATTGCACATGATGGCAATGATGCCCACGCCTTAGAAAGAAGACTCAAAGCTCGAAGAGCCCATCTCGCCAATACAGAAAAATATAGAAGGAACGGTAATTTCATAGCTGGCGGTGCCCTTCTAGATGACAATGAAGAAATGATAGGCTCCACATTATATATGCGATTTGAATCTAAACAAGAATTACAAGAATGGTTGGACAACGATCCCTATACCACTGGTGATGTCTGGCAGGAAGTAGAAATAAAAACAATAAGACTAGTGCAATTCGACTAAAATACATTTTATGGTTTCCAAAAAAATCTAATTGAATAATGGATATTAAAAAACTAGATGATAAAGCTTTAGCAGAAGTTGTGGAAGCCAATAAAATAATTTATAATGAATATTTAGAGCTTCCTTTTGCCATTAAATTCAATGAAGAGGTAATTGACTTTCTTGCTGAAAATTACTTTAGGGCTGAATTTATAGGTTTCGATGAGATCCCAGAACGCAATGTACCTGCACACCCTATAATATTTGCCAGTAACCATTCAGGCATGGCGTTCCCTTGGGATGGCATCATATTTATATCAGGCTTATTTAAAAAGTGGAACTATCAACCGCAATCACCTAGGGCATTGACCGCTCCTATGTTATCTCAGTCTACACTTATGAATCCATTTCTTATACCAAATCTCTGGAAAAAAGCTGGGAGTATAGATGCAAGTATGCTCAATTTTGAAACCATGATGCAGTATGAAGGATATAATTTACTCATCTATCCAGAGGGCGTACCGGGCATTGGCAAAGGCTTTCAGAGACGTTATCAGATACAAAGGATGGCCACATCATTTGTTAGAATGGCACTCAAGTATAAAACAGACGTAATTCCCTTTTATACCGTTAACGGCGAATATATTAATCCTTACCATTATACACATCCTGCAGTTGATAAACTCATTAATAAGATAGGCATCCCTTTTTTACCCTTAGGGTGGCTCACTATTATGCTTATTTTTCAACCTTGGCTATTTTACTATGCCATGCCTGCTAAGTTATATTTTGTAAGGGGCAAACGCATAAAACCCTATACAATGGTAGAAGATAAACCTTACAGGGAATATACACAGGAGGAAATTGTGTTTGTAAGAGACAAGATATGTGAGATGATGCAACAAGAATTGTATGAAGCCCAAGAAAAATATGGAGAATCCCCCTATCAACTTAAAAGCTTCTTTAAAATAATAGGCAAAAATTTTGGAAAGTTACCTTTTTTATTACCAACAGGTTGGCCTCTATTATTTGGTGAATTCAATAGAAAGTATAAGAAATATGGGCCAAAAGGGTTTACATTAAAATTAAACTGGTACACATTGATTATCTACTTGTTTAAAAACCCATTTGTACTATTTTACTTTATTCCAATATTAGGATGGATACCTATACTAATAAAAGGATATAAAAAGACAAAAACAGCTCAAAAAGTACTATAAAAATTATTTTTTATAGAAATATTAGAGATTTTTAGATAAAAATTTCCTGAATGCACAATAATATTTTTTGATAAAATCCATATTTTATTCTTAAAATACCCTCTTTTTAAGAATAAATACATATAAATTTTGGATATATTGGAATTTTTATCAATCAGAAGAATCCCGAAAGTAAGTAGGTTTATCGAAAAAATATTTTTTTCCTAACAAATTTTACACCAAAATTTCTTTTTTGGGAATAAATCATTAAAATTGAATAACTAAATAAACGTTAATCCTAAAAATACTGTAAAAAGTATCCTAAATAACACAATGGTAGAATAAGGAAAAACGACTATCATTTACCAGCTACCAATCGATTAACAAGGACTTAAACTTATTTGGTTTATGCAAAAGTTAAACCTAACACAATCTCTATCGCAAAAACTCTCTCCGCAACAAATACAGTTCATAAAACTGTTGCAGGTTCCTACTATGGAGCTTGCCGCACGAATTGAACAAGAACTGGAGAGTAATCCTGTGCTTGAAGAAGGCAGAGATGAAGAAGAAGAAAATTTAATTGGGAGTGAAGAAGAATATGATGACTATGATGAAAATGACGACATCATGGATGCTGATCCCATTGAAGAAGTAAATATTGACGAATATCTTGGTTCAGAAGATTTGAATGGTTATAAAATGCAGGGAGACGGCCCAGTAGATGATGATGACAAAGACATGCCATTACCTACTTATTCTTCCCTTACAGAAAATTTGCTCACTCAATTAGGCTATCTTAATCTTTCAGAAAAAGAAGAAGTAATTGGCAAGCAACTGATTGGCAGCATTGATAATGACGGTTACATTAGAAGGGATGTAGAAGCAATTGTTAATGACCTCGCCTTTTCTGTAAATGTTGAAACTACCGAAAATGAAGTAGAAGAAGTATTGAAGAAAATTCAACTCTTTGATCCACCAGGTATAGGCTGCCGTGATCTTCAAGAATGTTTGTACTTACAACTTCAAAGGAAAGATAATAAAGACCCCATGGTAATGGCATCTATAAAAATTGTGATGCTATGCTTTGAGGAATTTAAGAAAAAGCACTTTATTAAGATTCAGAAAAAACTCAACTTAAGTGAGGAACAATTGAGAAGGGCCGTAAATATGATCATCAGGCTCAATCCAAAGCCTGGGGGTTATACGAGCAGTTTTGAAAAATCTCAATACCTTACGCCCGACTTTATTTTGAAGGAAACCAATGGAAAGCTTTCCGTTTCCCTCAATTCTAAAAATGCTCCCGAACTTAAAATAAGCCGCTCTTATGCCGATATGCTCGATAGTTATAGTAAGGCGAAGAAGAAAGATAAGAGTATTAAGCAAACTGTTACTTTCGTAAAACAAAAACTAGATGCTGCCAAATGGTTTATAGATGCTATTAAGCAAAGACAAGAGACCTTATTAAAAACGATGAGGGCCATTGTGAGTTACCAGTACGATTTCTTTATGTCTGGTGATGAAAGTAAATTAAGACCCATGATATTGAAAGATATTGCCCAAGATATTGGAATGGATATATCGACAGTATCTAGGGTAGCAAATAGTAAATCGGTACAAACAGATTTTGGATTATTTCCTTTAAAATTCTTTTTCTCAGAAAGTATTACAACTGAAAGTGGAGAAGATGTAAGTAGCAAAGAAGTAAAATATTACTTGAAAACTATTATTGAAAGTGAAGATAAAAGAAAACCACTTTCTGATGATAAATTAGAGAGTATGCTCAAAGAAAAAGGATATAATATTGCAAGAAGAACTGTGGCTAAATACCGCGAACAACTTAACATACCCGTAGCTAGATTAAGAAAAGAATTGTAATAACTATATTTAAAGCAGGATTTACGCAAAGTACATCCTGCTTTTTATTTTTTTACTATAAATTTGATTATTCTTTCTTTTAAGAATTAAACTAGTTGCAACCACAAAGATTTAACTTTTCAACAACAGGCTAATAAAATACCAACAATAAAAAATTAATTGTTTCTGAAACTTGAACTTACGACTAGCCAAAACCATTTCCATCATTACCCATCCCCTATTAATGCCTACTTTGGCATTCTTTATAATCTTTTATTTTGCAGAAACAACCATTTCATTTTCAGAAGAAGGCAGGCTACGTTTACTCGGATTGATATTTATTAGTACGTTTTTATTTCCTTTTGGCAGTATCTTGCTCTTACATACCACCACTTTAATTGGCAACTTGCAAGTAGACTCACAAACTACCAAACCACTGCCCTATGTCACGGTAACTGTTTTTTATACCATGATTACCTATTTTTTTATTGACAAGGTGGGCATAGCCGTTTTACCGAGTTCTATGATTATTACAGTAGCCATTACAACAGCATTAACAACCATACTGGCAACATTTATTTCTATTAGTATCCACAGTACTGCTATTGGTGGTGTTATTGGTATTCTATTCTGCATTAAAGCAGTATTTTACGAAATAAATACCCTTATCTACCCTATTGCCTTTTGCATTGTATTAGCGGGTTTAATCATGACAGCACGCCTTTCTTTACACAAACGGACCCCTTTACAAGTATTTGCTGGTTTTATGATGGGTTTCACTATTTGCTTTAGCGTACTCTATGTACTTATTTAGTGCATTTCCATAAGTATCACGATTTTCTTTTTTTATGCTTCGCTTTTATTTCGCTTTTCTTCTATTTACTTATAGCCAAATCATAAATGCCCAATCGAAAGAAATGGGTATAAAAATAGGTATTTTACCTCAGGGTAAATACAATGCCATTACCGATGTATTTGGAGTTACTGTTGGCCATACAACCCTTAACAAAGGAGAAAACATTAGGACTGGAGCTACAGCTATCTTGCCCCATAGAGGAAATATTTTTCAAGACAAAGTACCTGCTGCTATCCACATTAGCAATGGTTTTGGCAAACTGGCCGGCTTCTCCCAAGTAGCAGAGCTTGGAAATTTAGAAACCCCAATTGTCCTTACGAATACATTGAATGTAGCCAACGCTGTAAATGCAATTATCACTCACACCCTAGAACAAGAAGAAAATGCAGATGTAAGGTCTGTAAATGCTGTAGTAGGAGAAACTAATGATGGGTATTTAAACGATATAAGGGGAAGGCATGTAACCGAAGAAGATATATTGGCTGCTATTAAAAATGCAAAAGCTGGCATTGTAGAGCAGGGTAATGTAGGTGCAGGCACTGGTACCATTTGTTTTGGGTTTAAAGGAGGAATTGGAACCGCTTCGAGAATAATTCCTGATGATTTGGGTGGGTATACGGTGGGCGTTTTGGTACAAACTAACTTTGGCGGGGTGCTACAGATAAATGGTGTCCCCGTTGGTGAAGAACTAGACCAATATTACTTAAAAGGAAAATTACAAGACAGTGCGGATGGTTCTTGCATGATAGTAGTTGCTACTGATGCCCCAATTGATGCACGAAATCTAGAAAGGATGGCAAAACGCGCTGCTTTTGGTTTGGCAAAAACTGGTGGAATCGCCTCTAATGGCAGTGGTGATTATGTAATTGCTTTCAGCACAAATCTAGAAAACCGCATACCATACAGTACCGAAGAAATGGTTTTATCTACAAAAGACCTTAAAAATGGAGCTACTTCGCCTTTGTTTTTAGCTGCCATTGAAGCCACTGAGGAAGCTATTATCAATTCACTTCTTTCTGCCAAAACTACTACAGGTAGAAACGGGCATACAATAAAAGCCTTACCTAAAGACAAGTTGAAGAAGATTATGGAAGAGTATAATAGATTAGAAAAGAAATAAAAGGCCAATCAAAAACCTATTTGCACTATTTATAATAATTTTCAACATTTGCTCAACTACAAACTATAGTATGCATGCAAAGTGGAGAAGTTTCTTTAAGAGCATTTATAAAAGAAGACCGACAAGCATTGGCTAGCTTGTGCAATAACAAGAACATTTGGGACAATGTGAGAGATTATCTTCCACACCCCTATACCCTAAAAGATGCAGATGCTTTCATAGAATTTTGCACAAATACCGATACTGCAAAAAACTTTGCCATTACCTACAAAAATGAATTAGCCGGTACAGTTGGCATAGAACCACAAAAAGATGTATATAGACTAAGTGCTGAATTAGGTTATTGGATTGGCGAACCTTTTTGGGGCAAGGGCATTGCTACCAAAGCTGTTAAATTAATCACGAATTATGGCAATAAGGAACTAGGTATAATTAGATTTTTCTCTTCGGTATTTGACTTCAACAAAGGATCGATGCGTGTGTTAGAAAAAGCAGGATTTGAATTGGAAGGTATTGGCAAAAAAGCCATCATCAAGAACGACGTGATTTGCGATGAATACAAATATGCCTTAGTCATCGATAAATAATCTGAATGTCTTAAGATTATATACCTAGATTTAAATACACGGCTAACATAAACCACAGTGATACATGGCTGATCTTTACAGTGACCTAGAAATATGCTATAGAGATGAACACATTATTTGTATCAACAAACCGGTTGGCATGTTAAGCCACCGCACCAGTATAGATGCCCACGAAAAAACCAATGCATTAGCAGCGTTTCGAGACCAAATAAATCGATATGTTTATCCTGTTCACCGTTTAGATAAACCTACTTCTGGATTATTGCTATTTGCATTAGATAAAGAAACAGCAGCCTCGCTCACGGAAAAGTTTACCCAAAAAACCATTTCCAAAAAATACCTAGGCATTGTAAGAGGTTATACAGAAGATGCATTTTGCATAGACTATCCACTTAAAAAAATGTATGACAAAAAGGATAAACATAGTACCAAAGAAAGTCAACCTCAAGAAGCCATCACCCAAATTAAAACTTTAGCAAGAACAGAATTAAATTATTCAACCGGTAAATATCCCACAAGCCGTTTTTCACTGATTGAAGCGCTACCTCAAACTGGTAGGCAGCGGCAAATAAGGAGGCATTTAAAACATATTTTTCACCCACTTGTTGGTGATACTGCCCATGGCGATGGAAAACAAAACCGATTATTTAGAGAGAAATTTGATTGTCATCGTTTGCTTTTGCATGCTCGAATCCTGCAATTTCAACATCCACAAACAAAAAAGGATATTACAATTACAGCTAAATTAGATAAAGGATTTTCTACTTTAATTCAACAAGTTTTTTCAATTGAATTAATTTAAATGTAAAATTAACCTTTTGTTATCTGCGCTCTAAAGCCTTCAAAGGTGTTGAATACACTCCCAACTACTACCCAATTAACCAGCCATGGTGGCAAGAAATCATTGGCCTCTGCATAAATGCTATGACTGGCTTTAATTTTCCCTTCCGCGATCTTTTCAAATATCCATGTCCCTTCTGAAAGCCTAATCCGCTTCTTTCCCTCTTTTTCAGGAATAAAATCTGGATTACTAGAAATTTTGATAACCGCTTTCTCTTCTTCAGGAAAGAATATAAGGGTATTTTTAGCTACAAAATCTTTATTATTAAAAGGCCAAGGGATGGCTATTTCTCCATACGTGTACCAGACAGAATCGCTCAAAACTTCTAGATTTTCGTAAACAACCATTCTATCTACCCAATCTGTTGCTGCTTTTTCATTCTGAAGCAAAGCAACACAGGTCGATAAATCAGTATCTACTTCTATTTCTCCTTTGATCTCTTTATAACCACTACTTTCTAACCTTCTAGTAAAAATTTTAATGCCCTTATTATCTTTTGCCAGTTTCCAATCTTCTTGCTGGGCAACACCTTGCTGGGCATCACCATGCTGGGCAACACCTTGCTGAGCATCACCATGCTGGGCAACACCATCTGAAGCAAAAACTAAAATGATAACATAAAGGAGACTGGAGACAATTATTCTTCTTTGTCGCATTTAGTAAACCTTATCGCCTTGTTTCAACCAAGCTCCCCAAACCTTATCATATGCATGTACTTGTTTGGTAGGGTCAGCTTCTTCTCCGGTAACCACATTGTTGCCTTGGTTTACCCATTCAAATATGCCACCGTATAAATTATATACTTCTTGATAACCCATTTTCTTCAATCTCTCAGTAATTTTTTCACTTCTATAACCAACCGAACAATACACAACAATAGGCTTATCTTTCGATAGCTCCTTTACTTTTTTGGGCGAAAAGCCAAGATATCCCACATATTTTGCTCCCTTTAAATGGCTTACTTTATATTCTTTTTTTTCCCTTGCATCTAGCAAAATATAATTCTCTTTTTCCTTTGCCAATTCTTCTACACTTATTTCAGGTACTGAATGCGCTAATAAAGTATTTAACATGGTGGCATAAGCCGCATCATTTACTTTGGTATATCTTTGCCCAAAACATGATGTTGAGATTAGAATTAACCCTAAAACAAAATTATTTTTTAATACCATTATGCTAAGCGTTTTTTCAATTACATTAATAACATTTAAAATTAATAAGTTCTTGAGATGAAAGTAAAAAATATGATAAGTGATTTTATCAATTACTAGTGAGCTATCACTTACCAAAGTTGCCTTTTAATAATTTCTTTAGTAATATAAGTAATTAGAAATTTTAATAAATGCGATACAAATTTTTGAAAAGTCTTGATTTTATAATTGAAATCTGGTGATTTTTTGAACATATCTAAACTAAACAACAAATTAACCATAGCTAATATGCAACTCTCAGAATTAAAGAAAGCTACTTATGAAAATTTACTAGCCATTGTAGAGCAAAAGATAAATACTGCAGAAGAAGAGATTGAAAGTGCTCGCACATCTATTGTAGAAGATACTAAAAGTAGTGCTGGTGATAAATATGAGACAGGTAGAGAAATGATGCAGGCTGAACTTACCAGAAATAATGTAAATCTTTCTAAAGCCTTAACATTAAAAAGAGAACTTATTCGACTTAACTTACAAACTGTACAAGAGCAAGCATCGCAAGGTAGTATGGTTATGACCAATAATGGCATTTATTTTTTATCTATAGGCATAGGTGAAGTAAATGTAAATGACAAAAAAATTTATTGCATTTCTGTTATTTCACCCATAGGAGAATTAATAAAAGGGAAAAAAAATGGGGATATAGTAACATTCAGAGGTAAAAAAATAACAATACAAGAAATTGTTTAAAATCAAATCATTCGAATTCATCTGTTCTAAACGGAGATGCTGGTAAGCCATTTTTATTATAAAGATTGCAATCAGGATTATTACTCCATGCATACCTTACCGCTACAGGTCTGGGTACTAAATTGCTTTTAACAACTACAGTTTCACCCTCAATTCGTGCACTAGCCCAGACAAATTGTTGGTTGCTACCTGCAATGGCAAAACCTTTCAGGCGACCTTTCAGGCGACTTCTCAAGCCATCGTCCGAACTGTCATCTGCTTTCTTTTTACTATTGCCTATCTGCAACCCATCACCTATATGGCTAAAAGTAATCCTGACTTGCCCTTCTTCTACTACCATTGATTGATATATTGGGCCACTATGAATAATATCTTTATTATAAGTATAGTTAAGAGCATTTAATGCCAATCGCTTTCCTACATCTTGCTTATTGGCAGGATGTATATTATTTGTTTCTCCTAAATCTATAGCTAGTGCCATGCCTGTATTAGGAACAGATAAAGTTTGTAATTGTGCCTCTCTCAACTGTGGCCATGGGTCATTTCTTGGTACTTGGTCTCTTTTTAAAAAGTTTGCCAGTTGCACATAGAAAAACGGGAAATTCCCCAAGTTACTTCCAGCTTGTGCCCATTGGTTACGCCAATCATTAATTAATGCAGGAAATAAGATTTTATATTGCTTAGCCCTAGAAGCATTTGATTCCCCTTGGTACCAAACAACACCCCTCATTGCAAATGGTATTAAAGGTTTAACCATTGATTTAAACAAGACTGTAGGTCGTCCAGCACTTAGTGGATTCTTAGGTTTAGGAGGAATGGCCTCAAGACTCATAGAAGGAGCATACCTCCAGTAACCTGCAAGTAACATACTTTTACCTTTTCCATCCTTTAATGCAAAATCCCGGTAATTATCCATAATACCACCACTACCACTTAAATTGGTAATACGCAACACCAATGTATTTTCTTTTTTTATCAAGGTCGATGGCACATCATATACCCTTACATTATTACTTCTTTCTGTAAACCCAACCATTTGTCCATTCCAAAAAAAATGGTCCATGTTACTAATTTTTCCTAAGCTTACTTTTAGGCTATTTTTATCCCATTCTTCGTCTAGTTCTATTGTTGTTCTGAACCAAAATACGCCTGTACTTTCGATACCTCTTATGCCCTCAAGTTTAGCAGGCATATATGCCCTTCGCCAACTTTTATCATCAAAGTTTGTCTGAGTCCAAATAGGATAAGTAGTATCAGCAGTGAGTAGTTGGCGTTCCCAAATTTGTACCTCTTTTTCAAAACCCACTTTAAGTGCTTCATCAGGTTTATTGATTGACTCAATAGCATCTATTTCATTATTAAATGAAGGAAATGCAGCAAGTGCTTCTTTACTCATCCAAGCTTCGGCAGGTGTACCACCCCATGCAATATGTATTAAGCCAATAGGTACATCTATCTCTCTGTGTATTTCTCTACCAAAAAAATAGCCTACAGCAGAAAATTCTGGGATTGTTGTGGGCGTACAGGGTTGCCAACCTTCTGAATCAATATCGGATAGTAATTTCCTTGAAGTTGTATAATTTGCTTTAAATAATCTAATCTCAGGAATATTGGCATTATTTATTTCTTTTTCAGCCTCTTTCGCTTTTTTTACCGGCCAATCCATATTCGATTGACCAGAACATATCCAAACATCACCGAACATTATATCCTTCAAAAGGATTTTTTCTTCTCCGATAATTTCAATGGTGTATGGCCCTCCAGCTTTCTGAGGAGGTATTTTTACTTGCCATGAGCTATCCGCAGCAGCTACAGTTTTAAATTCATCATTTCCAATTTTTATGGTTACTTCTCCCCTTGGCTCAGCTTTTCCCCAAATAGGTACCTCAATATTCCTTTGAAGTACCATATGATCGGTAAACAAGGAATTTGGTTTAATGTATGCTGCTTTTTGATCACAACTATAAAACACAGTTGAGAACAAAAGCATTAAATAACCAAAAAATTTTTGCATGTTCAATATCCTCTATTGCTTAAAAAATGAATATAATATGAAAGAAATTAGAGAACAAAAGGATATTACTTATATTTCAAAATCATTTAGTACAGACTCTTTTTATGGAAAAAGATATTAGGACAATAAAGAATTTATTGTTTTTCAGTATTGCTATACTTACCATTTATATTTTGAGTATTCTTTCGAATTTACTCATACCATTATTTCTTGCTTTTTTTCTTGCTTTGCTTTTACAACCTTTGTTAGCATGGTTTGAGAAAAAACACATGCCTTTAGGTCTAAGCCTTATTGTAATTTCTGCTACAACTGCCACCTTACTATATTTAGTTGGCATCCTAATTTTCCAAACAGGCGAGGCATTGGTTGCACAAAAACAAGAATTACTTGCGCAAATAAACACAAAACTAAATAGTATGCTAGCGTGGCTTAACGAGCTAAGTGGTTTAGCACTCTCAGCTAATGAAGCAGTCAATCAAATTTCAGAAATGATTTCGGCAGATTGGTTACTTAAATCTACAGGAAATTTTGCGGAAGCACTTGGTAACTTCTCTACTGTATTTTTTATGACCCTACTTTATTTATTAGTGCTGCTAGGTGGCATTCTTAAATACGAACAATATATTCGTTATCTTTCAGAAGGCAGTACGGACAATAGTCTTTTAGATGGTTTTGAAAAGGTTAAAAGTTCGATTGTTACTTATATTAAAGTGAAGTTTTTTGTCAGCTTGCTTACTGGCTGTAGCTATTGGCTAATCTGTCTATTATTTGGGGTAAAGTTTGCTTTCTTCTGGGGCTTCATAGCTTTTATCCTCAATTTTATTCCTACGTTTGGTTCAATTATCGCTACTATTCCGCCACTTTTATTGGGACTTATTCAAATTGAATCAACAGGCACACTCCTATTCTTACTAGTTTGCCTCTTTGGAGCGCAGACTACTTTTGGGAATATTCTTGAGCCAAGATTGATGGGCACAAGTCTTGCCCTCAATACTATTACTGTTTTACTAGGACTTGTCTTTTGGGGCTATCTATGGGGAGTAACAGGCATGGTGCTTTCTGTACCTTTATTAGTACTTATTAAAGTAATATTGGAACAAGTACCTGGTGCACAAATCTTAGTAAAGCTTATGGGGAGTAGCAGACAAACAAGCTACAACTAAATTGAATGCTTTTTGCTCATTGATTACAGTCACTAATTAGTTTTTCAACTATTTAACGTCTAATAAGCATTTAACCAAGTATTAATAAACCATTATTCTAGCCTTGAATATTTTAAAGAAAAGCCTTATTTTGTTGTTATATGTTATTAGATTTAATATGGGCAATTATTTCGAAATAATTCAATTTACCAAATAATACTATTCTTAATAAAGTATCTTATAATCCATATATGAAAAAAATTTTCCTCTACTTGTTATCTTTTATTTTCTGTTCTATAGCCTGCGAAAAAAGGACTAGTGACTATGAAGATGTAGTTGTTGTAGAGAAAACTAAATTAAATGTAATTTGGATTATAGCAGAAGATTTAAGTCAAGACCTTAGTTGTTATGGTAATTATGCAACCAATACAAAAAATATAGATAGGTTAGCTGCTGAAGGACTGAGATACACCAATGCATTTAGTACTTCGCCTTATGGAGAACCTTCAAGAGCTGCAATTTTTACAGGTACATATCCTCATATTATTGGTTTACAGCATACAAGTACTTTTGAAAAAAGCAAACCAATATTACCACCTGCTGAAATCAAAATCTTTACTGAGTACTTAAAAGAAAACGGTTATTACTGTAGTTTAAGAGGAGACACACCTGTACCTTTTAGTAATACTTTTACTACTTGGGATTTTATAACCTCGAATAGTGATAGTAACAATTATAGAATAGCTTGGGAAAACTGCCCCCCCGATAAGCCTTTTTTTTCCACTATTTATCTATCACAAACAAAAGAAGCCTATAACCTACCTAAACCAGCAATGGAAGAGGTATTGGCGAAGCATAATCCTAAGTTGCCTAAAGAATCTATCAAACAAATAAGTAAAGGAATTTATGAATCAGAAATTTACAAAAACATAAAATTAGATCTAAGTAAAATAAAAACACCTGATTACCTGCCTAAGAGCAAAACAGTAAAGCAAGACTTTGAAAGAATGTATCTTAACATTAAAAGACTTGACGACGAAGTAGGTAAAATACTCACCCAGTTACAAACTGATAAATTAGATAAAAATACAGTTGTTTTTTTCTTTAGTGAAAATGGTAGAGGGATGCCTGGTGGGAAAAGATGGCTTTATGATAGCGGTTTACGAGTACCACTTATTATAAAAATACCTGGTGTAACACCTGCTGGAGGAGTAAGTGATCAAATGATTTCACTTATAGATTTAGCTCCAACCCTTATGGTTAATCTGGATATACGCACTCCTGATTATATGCAGGGACAGGTATTTATTGGCAAAAGGCAAAATGAACCTAGAGAATATGTTTTCTCTGCCCGTGATCGCATAGATAATGCTAATGAAAAATTACGAGCTATAGTTAGTAAGCAATTTAAATATATTAAAAACTATACCTACGAGATACCTTTCAAAGAAGAACTTGAAATTTTGCCTCAATTCCCGACAGTTAAAGTCATGGATAAAATAAGGGTGAACAAAAAAGTTGAGAGCAGTACAGATAAGTTTCTCAAGAGAAAAGCTAAGGAAGAACTGTATGATCTTAAAAATGATCCATTTGAAATACATAATTTGGCTTCGAGAGATTATTTTGAAGAGGATTTAAATATAATGCGAAAAGAATTTGATAAAATGGAGAGCTCTGTAGGTGGATTTTTGAATGTTACAGAGGCTGAAATGCTCAAAGCAATGGATCCTGGAAAAGATGTTTCCCTACTAACAGAAATACCTGAAATAGTACCGGAGGGCGGAAGGTTTGATAAACCTATTAAATTGAATATTACTTGTAACACTACAGGTGCAACTATTGCCTATGCTATTTTGCCAGATGGAGAAACAGAAATTCAATGGGAATTATATAATTCACCTGTGACTATCGATAAAAACTGTACCGTGCTAACCAAAGCCATAAGATATGGATTTGAAGAAAGTCCAATAAAAAGTTTATCCTACACTTTTGATGCTGCAACCTTGCCATGAATAAGTATATCTTACTGATTTTCTGTTGGATAGGATACTACATACTGCATAGTCTATTAGCAACTGATTTTTTTAAAAACCAATTTCTTTTCTTAAAGAAATACTACCGGCTTTTATACAATATTATTTCGATTATTGGATTTTTAACACTCTTACTTTTTACTGCTATGATTCCACCAGATTGGTTATTCACCAGTAATTCAGTTACAAAATTTTTTGGCTTAATACCTACCACCTATGGCATCTTAATAATTAAAAAGTCTTTTAAAAGTTATTCTATGAAAGACTTTTTAGGCACAGCACATCTTAAAAGCAATTATAAACAAGAAAGTTTTGCAAGTAATGGAATACTTCAGCATGTGAGACATCCGCTATATTTAGGTACTATATTAATTATAGTCGGATTCTTTATCTTCTCACCTAGCATTTCGAATGCTATAGTCATGCTAATATCTATTTGTTATATTTTTATAGGCATCTATTTAGAAGAAAAGAAACTTCTAATCATTTATGGCAAGCAATATCAAGAATACAAAGCAGAAGTTCCAATGATTATGCCTAGAAGCTTTAAAATTTTCTCATAGAAAAACACTGGCAAAGTAAGTCTATTGATCAGTTAGAAATAGTCTAGTGTTTTTTTACGAAATGAAAATAGTTTATAATATTCTGTAGAGTGAAGAATCAATATTCCTAAGCTACCTTTAAAAATATGATCAATAAACTATTTTAGTTTTGTTTGGCTTGAAACTCGACAAAAAAAGAAGCCCCATTACCTTCTTCACTTTCACACCATACTTTCCCGTTGAGCATATCTGTATACTGCTTTACAATAGACAACCCTAAACCTGTAGAGGATTCTCCGGCAGTAGGTTTAGCACTCAATGATGAAAAACGAGTAAACAGTCTATCTTTATCCGATTTACTTAAACCGGGGCCTTCATCTTTAATTTCGGTCAACAATTTACCGTTGTTCTCTTCAATTTTTACATAAATACTTTTGCCAGGAGGTGAAAATTTTGTGGCATTAGACAACAAGTTTTTAAATACTTGACTTGCATAAGATTTATCTACTTCAGCAATTTTTGGTGTTTCATCAAAAGTAGTGTGAATATCTATCTGTTTTTTTATTGCATCTGTTTTGATATTGCTATTAATAACCTCTTCGATTATTTTTTTAAGGTCGTTTTCTTTTATATCTAAATCATTATTTTCTTTCCTTAACCCCTCTATCTCCTCCATATCTAATATCAAAGCACTTAGATGTTTGGTAGACTCAACAATGCTATTCACATATTCTGTTTGCTCTTTGCTTAGTTTTGGCACATTCTCATAAACAATTTCTATTAAGTCTTCTATATGGCTCAAAGGGCCTTTCAAATCATTTATAACAATACCATTTAAGTGTTTGATCTCCTCGTTGAGTTCTAAGAGTTTTGTATTTATTTTCTCTAGTTCAATGTTTTTCTGGTTAATTTTCTCATCTCTTGCAACGATTTTTTCGTTTTGCATCCTTAACTCTATGCTCTTCTTTTCAATTTCTCTTTTTTGCGATTCTAATAACTTATTAGATTTATTTTTCTGGAAGTAAGCCCATGCAATGGCCAAAGTGAGGAAAACCACCAATACTAGCCCCGAAATAACCGAGATAATCAAGATACGATCCGCTCTAATTTTTGCTTCTTGCTCTTTTAATCTAGCATCTTGTAGTTCTTTTGTTTTCTTTAATAGAGCTATCTCATTTTTTCTAGCTTTCGCTAAAGCTGCAATTTCTCTTTCCCTTAATTTTATTATTTCAAGTTCTTTATTCCTTTTCTCTAATTCTAACTTGGTCAGCTTCTTTTCGCTTTCTAACCTAGATTTATCTGCCTCAAATCTTTCAGTTAGGTTTTCGATATATTGTTCTCCTTCAAATTTAAAACCTTCGGTATAGAGCTGGTGGTGCTCTAATGCTTTTTCTTTGTTACCTAATTGTTCGTAAGCTTGTGAAAGGTATAAATAGCTATCGGTAAGTTCTAATGTAGCTCCTGCAGCTTCGGCAAGTACTTTACATTCTTCCAAGTATTTTACGGCATTTTTGTATTTACCTGCATTCATATTTATGATTCCTAAATGCATCATGGTATTACAAATACCTGTTTTATCTCCGATTGCTTTTCTAAGGGAAAGGGCTTTATTTAAATATTCAGAAGCTTGATCAAAATTTCCAACTTCTGCATAAATTATCCCAATATTATTGCAAGCATGGGAAATACCATTTTCATTACCTATGTTTTCATTAATAAGTATTGACTGCTTAAAATATCGTATGGCCTCTTGTTGATTGCCTTTGTTCCAATACAAGAAAGCAATCTGTAACAGGCTACTATTAATATCTTCCTCATCACCACTTTTTCTGTATTCTTCAAGCTGATTCAAATAATACTCTATAGATTCACTTTCTTTCTTTTGAGCATGTAAAGAAAAATCAATCAATAATATTGATAAAAAAAGGATTGTAATAAAAAATTTAGTTCGCATGCTATCCAGGTTTAATATATTCCATTACGAATATTACTGTAGAAAATTACCAAAATACTTATGAAATTATGTCGAGGTTTCTAGCTCCATTAGGTATGTTCATTGTGAAGGTGGCTCCTTCATTTTGTTTAGAAACTACTGAAATATCCCCATCAAGAATAGTCATAGACTCTTTAACAACATATAATCCTAAGCCTGAACCAGAACTAAATGTTGTTGCCTTAAAAAACATATCGAATACTTTATCTATATATTCCTTAGATATTCCTATACCATTATCTTGAACAATTATCGAAACGATATTTTCTTCAGCTTTTACTGTTACCTTAACATATGAATCATCAATACTCTTTCTCTGATAAAGAATTGCGTTTGCAAGTAAATTGGTCAATGCTATTTTTAAGCGGTTTCTATCTGAAAAAAAAGGATCCTCTGATTTACAGTCAATCAATAACTCAATGTTGCTAAAGCCATCTACTTGCTTTAACCCATCAAAAGCTTCTTGTACAAGTGTATCAAAGTCAATTTGTTCGTATTTTACCTCCATACGAGCATTTTGAGAATAATGAATGATTTCTTGTACAAACTTATCGAGCTTCTTTACACTCTTTTCAATCATGCTTAAGTAACCATCTACCACATCACCTTCCTTTAATTCTAATCTTGCAATATTGATAAGGCCTAAAATTGAAACTAAAGGAGACCTTATATCATGAGAGGTACTGTATACAAAGCGATCTAATTCCGCATTAATTCTGGTCAATTCTTTATTTTGAACCTTAATTTGCTCCTCTGCCTTTTTTCTTACTGTATCATTATTTCCTACTGCTAAGAATTGGTAAGGAGTGCCACTTTCATCTAAAAATGGAATAATGGACATATTAAGCCAGAAATTTTCTTGGTTTTTATCAAGACAAACCAATTCTCCTTGCCATATTTCACCACTTAGGAGAATCTCTTTTATCTCATCAAAGAATGTGGAAACGATATTTTCTTTATCTAGAAGCTTTTCGAAAGAATGATTGGAGAGTTCATCTAAAGAAAATCCTGAAAGCCCAATTAAATTTTCATTAAGGTAGTTGAATTCTGCATTTTCATTTAAAATGGCTACATAAGACGCAACATCTAAAGCTTTTCTAAAGTCTGATAATGACTTATGGGTTTCCTTCAAACCTTTATCTGCCTTACGCTGTAAAGTAATGTTTTGTGTAAGTAACATCACCTTATCAATCTCTTCATATTCATTGTAAAGTGGTATAGCAAACACATTCCAATACTTGCCCTCGTAGTCTATATCAAAAGTAAGCTGTTCTCCTTGCATGCATCTTGTAAGGTATAAACCTAGTTTATCTGCAAGTTCGGGCTCATATAGTTCGTAAATAGATTTACCAAATACATCTTCAGGGTTTTGGGGCAAGTCTTCTAACTCTTTTCCCCCTGTAAAAACATATTTAAAATCTTTGTCAATTATATCTATTGTTCCACCAGGAAAATTAGCTATTAATGTCTTGAATAATTGCTCATTTTCCTTAGTCTTTCTTTCTTTTATTTTAGCTTTGGTAATGTCTTGCACAGTACCAGCAAACTTTATGAGTACATCGTTATGAAATATACATCTTGCTGTTACTTTTAATATTTTTGTATTTCCTTTAGCCGTAATTGCATGAAGTTCTTTTATAAAAGTATTCTTATTTATTGCAATTTGCTTAAATGAGTCTTTTAATTCAGTAAACTCATTGTGAGGTATAAACTGTTGAATATGATTTCCTTTGGCTACATCATACTCTGTTTCTAATATTAACTTTAGTTCTTCAGTATGAAATAGTTGTTTACTGTGTAAATCATATTCCCAGCCACCAATCTGTAGAGAACTAAGCGTATCATGAAGTAAATGGAGGTCTCTGGTAGTTTTGGTAATATCTCTAGTAGTATTGATATAAAAAACCTCACCACCTTCTGAAATTACTTTTGTCGTGCTATTAAGTACTAAGATGTGTTTGCCATCTTTTCTTATACCCTTAGAAACATCAGAGATTAAAGATTTTGATAGTTGATCGGCCTTTCCACTGATATACTTACAAGTATCGCTATTTGGAATCAACCTTTCTATAGGTAATTGAACAAGTTCGTTTTCATTGAATAAATAAATGTTGCAAAACTCTTTATTTACCCTTACCATTTTGCCTTGTGCATCAAGTATACTCAACCCTACATCAGCTACTTCAAAAACAGCGTTTATAAAAACCTCATTGGTTTTGAGCAAAGAATTAACCTGCTGAAGTTTAGAAAACGATTCTGTTATTTCTTCATTTGTCTTGTGCAATGCTTCATTAGAAGCTTCGAGCGATTTATTATGCTCCTCAATTGTTGAATGTAGGTGATTCAACTCATCTGTACGCTCTCTTAATAAACCAGTAGTTAATTTATTTAGCTTTAAAAGTACTTGTAAATGTTCAGTATCTGCAGTCTCAGGAAAATTATCAACAGCGTACATCTCATTTGTAATGTACAAATCCTCGTTTATTTTATTTTTCGCCCTTACTAAAAATTGCTGTTTGTTAAATAGGGCAACATCCTTTTCACTAAAAAAGAAATATGGATTTGCATCACCAACAACTAATTGCATGGTAGCTATATCATATAATTGCTCTTTATAAGACTTTGTATTCAAGTTTTGAGAATAGATAACCAGCTCGGGTATATCTAATTCAAAAAGATTTGAAATGTCATGTAGTTCAAAAGATATGTATTCTTTTAAGATTTTTTTGGGATAGTAATAGCTATTGTCTGAAGTAAAATATGAATTTATAATGGAATCTCCGAGAAATGCTAATTGAGCTGAATCTATTGGAATTTTTAAATCTAGGTGTAGATTTTGGGGAGCAGAAGTAGTAACAATTATTTTAGGTGGAGTAGACTGATTCTCTTCTTTTAGTACATACAACTGCAATAAAATCGCTAGTTCTACTGTGCCATGTGGTAACCAAATACAACGGAAAGAGGTATCAGTGAAATCCTTAAATAAGGTTTCTAGCCAATCGAATTCAATTTTTTGATGAATGTCCTGTTCTTCCCTTCGTAACATTTTACAGCTATTTGAACTGTTTTATTATGCGTAATTTTTAAATAGAAAATACATTAAAATATTGCCCTATTTATGAAAAATCCTGCCTCATTTTAAAAAATGCCCTTAATTAGTATAAACTGGGAAATAATGTTTGAAAGTAGAATCACCCATTTAAAGTAAAATATTAGAACGGGAAAATTTCAAGGACGCATTTTACCCATTATTTAAAATTTATTTTTTTGCATAAAAAAAGTGCCCTATCTTAAAGATTAGGCACTTCTCAATAAATGACAGTATATTTTATAAACTCACAAAATTATTCTGTTGCTACTACTTCTCCTTTTATAAAAAGCGTATAAGGTTGGTTCCCGTTATCAGTAAATACCGTTATTGATTTATTAAAATTACCTAATACTGCAGCACTATAAGTAGCCTTAATTGAAGAAGTTTCTCCTACCCCAATAGGCTCTTTTGGCCACTCAGAAGCCGTACAACCACATGAGGTTTTTACTCGAGTTATTACCATAGCTTTATCGCTATTATTAGTAAATTCAAACTTTACAGTAACAGGTTTCCCTTTTAAGATCTTACCTACATTTTGGACTTGACTCACCCAAGTTACCCCTGATTCTAAAGTTGTGAAAGAAACTAGGCTGATGAGCATAAAAAAACTAATTACAGAAATTGAGATTTTCATAAAAATTATGGTTTTAAATGATTAATTATTTCGTTATCAAATCTACGTGGTAACTTCCCTAAGGCTTGTTAAGCATTTTGTAAACCATGTTAATGAAATGTTAAAGTCTTATTCAAGTACTTTTGACAAATAAGATAGCACGAACTTTACACTTATAAATTAAGAAGTAAGACATGGGGAAAGTCTTAACTTTTACAATTAAAAAATTCATTTGTAATCGATTAAATAGATGCACCGAAAAGCATTGAGATTGTTCATATTATTGGCCATACTATCGATCATTGGAATGGCAATGGTTCAGGTGTTTTGGTTTAGACAAGCTTTTGATATACGGAGAGAGGGATTTAGTCTTAAAGTAAAACTTGCGCTCAATGGAGTGGCTGCAAGATTAGCCGAATACAATAAACATCAATTACCCAAAGGAAATCTAGTAGAACAACAATCGATTAATAATTACCAAGTAATGATCAACCAGTTTGTTGATCCACGTTTGCTTCCAACTTTTATTAGAGAGGAATTCGAGAAACAACAAATCATAAGTGACTTTGAATTTGCCATATACACTTGTGCAGATAATTCCCTAAACTATGGTGGCAGGGTGTGTATGGAACAAGATTGTGCATCTGATCAAAATAACAATGTTATACTCCCTTATGAGCAAATCGACCAAAATTATTTCCTAGTTCATTTACCTGATAGCTTATTTAATATCCTTAGTGGTATGCAGATATGGTTGTTTTCAACAGCAGTACTCATTATAGTCATCTTGTTTTTCTCTTACACTTTATTATTCATTTTAAAACAGAAAAAACTTTCAGAAATTCAAACAGATTTTGTGAATAATATGACGCATGAGTTCCAAACACCATTAGCAAGTATTTTACTTGCTGGAAAAACTATATTAAAACCTGCACTTAAAAATAATCCCGATAAAATTGCCGTCTATGCCAATCTGATATGCAAAGAAGGGGAAAGACTAAAAAGAAATGTAGATACGATTTTAAAAAAATCTGATGTGAAAACGCAACAGATGGAATTCAGTGTTTTATCTGTTCATGAATTAATACAAAATATTACTAGTACCAAACGATTGCTCTTAGACCAATTAAACATCTCGTTAGAGCCCCATGCAGTTACAGATACCATTTTAGCAGATCGATTACATCTGTACAATGCTATAGAAAATCTTTTAGATAATAGTATTAAATATTCTTCAGGAAAAGTGGAAATTTTAGTAAGAACTTATAATACCAAAGAGCTACTAGTTTTAGAAATAAAAGACCAAGGCGTAGGAATTAGCAAAAAACAGCAGAAACTGATTTTCAATAAATTTTATCGCGTACCTACTTCTGACCTAACACAACAAAAAGGATTTGGGCTAGGACTTTATTATGTAAAAAAAGTAATTGAAGCACATAATGGAAGCATTCAAGTTATAAGTAATACAAAGGGATCTACATTTAAATTGGCTTTTAAACTCTTCAAAAATGGAACAAACAAAAAAGGCAAGCATCTTATTGCTGGAAGATGACGACAGCTTAGGTTTCATTATCAAGGACAACTTGGAGATGAACAACTACCAAGTAAAATTGGCAAAATCTGCCACAGAAGCATTGCAAAATTTAAAGCATCATTCATTTGATGTAGGCATATTGGATATCAACCTACCCGATAAAGATGGTTTTAGTGTGGCTGAACATATTGCTGAAAACTTTCCCGATTTGCATTTTATGTTTCTTACCGCTAGAAATTTAAAAGAAGATAAATTAAAAGGTTTTAAAATAGGCTGTGACGATTACCTTGTGAAACCGTTTAGTATAGAAGAGCTGCAAATGCGCCTAGAAGTGATTTTAAGAAGAAAACAAGGACAATTAAGAAATAATGATAAATATACTTTAGGTAACTATATTTTTGATTATAAAGAGCAATTACTAGTATTTGAAAAACAAAAACAAAGAATAACTAAAAGAGAAGCCGACGTACTGAAACTACTGACCCAAAAAAAAGGGCAATTAATTCAAAGAAGTGAAATATTGATACAAATATGGGGGGAAGACGATTATTTTAAAGGCAGAAGTTTAGATGTTTTTATTTCCAAAATAAGAAAGTACCTCTCTGCCGACCCAAAGATAAATATAATCAATATTCATAATAGCGGTTTTTGTTTGCAGGTAAACAGTTAATCCAAGCTACACCAATTCCTATACATACAATACTAGACCTTAGAGGCGTAAGCCGAAATCCAGTAAACTTCAAAAGTATTATACTTCAAACCTATTCTAGGAAAAAAGGAATAAAAAAAGCCTTTCACAAAATTTGTAAAAGGCCATATAAAAAAATTGATTGGTTTAACCGCCGAAGTCATCAAATGCGACATGTTCTGGTGGCACACCAAAATCATCACACATTTTAATAACTGCTGCATTCATTAACGGAGGACCACAGAAATAAAATTCTATCTCATCTGGTTCCTCATGCTTAGAAAGATAGTTGTCTATCAATACATTATGGATGAATCCAACGAATCCATCTCCTTCACCATTTATATCTTTTTTAACCTTCCAGTTATCTTCTGGCAATGGTTCAGAAAGTGCAATGTGATATCTGAAATTTGGAAATTCTTTTTCAATTTTTCTAAAATGCTCTGTATAGAACAACTCCCTTTTCGAACGTCCACCATACCAATAGCTCACTTTACGACCAGTTTTAAGGGTATGGAAAAGGTGGAAAATATGAGAACGTAATGGAGCCATTCCTGCACCACCACCCACATAAATCATTTCTTTTTCAGTCTCTTTAATAAAGAACTCTCCGTAAGGGCCAGAAATAGTTACTTTATCTCCCGGCTTACAACCAAACACATAAGAAGAACATATACCAGGATTAACATCCATCCACTTGTTGTTTGCCCTGTCCCATGGAGGAGTAGCAATCCTTATATTCAACATGATAATATCACCTTCTGCCGGGTGATTCGCCATGGAGTAAGCCCTAAAGATTGGCTCATCATTCTTCATTTTTAATGACCAAAGATCAAACTTGTCCCAATCTGGTTTAAATTTATCTTTACCTTCAGGATCTTCAGGATTAGGAGCGATATCTATGGTGCTAAAGTCTACCGTACATTCTGGAACATCTATCTGGATATAACCACCAGACTCAAAGTCTAATGTTTCTCCTTCTGGCAATTTCACCACAAACTCTTTAATAAAAGTAGCTACATTGTAATTAGATACTACTTCACATTCCCATTTCTTAATACCAAATATCTCTTCTGGTATACTAATACGCATGTCTTGTTTCACTTTTACTTGGCACGAAAGCCTTACATTGGTTTTTTGCTCTGTACGACTAAGGTGTCCTACCTCTGTTGGCAAAACTTCTCCTCCTCCTTCTTCTACCACACATTTACACATGGCGCAAGTACCACCGCCACCACATGCAGATGGAAGAAATAGTTTTTGGCTAGATAAAGTAGTCAATAAGGTACTACCTGCAGAAGTAATTACAGGATTTTGTTCATCACCATTCACGATAATCTTAACGTCTCCGCTTTGAACCAGCTTTGATTGAGCAAATAACAAGACTACCACCAGTAATAAGATGATAACAGTAAAAGCTATTATTGATGAAACTACAATTGTTCCCATTGTATAGTTTTTATTTTGTTAAGTTTAAATAAACTGAAGCAAATATATATCAAAGAAATTTTCTATGAAAAGCCTCGCAAAAATAAATAACAGTGTAAATCTATTGTTTTAGAATTTTCATTAAAACAGTAATTGAACGAAAGTAATTATTATTTCTTTTTTGGTACTGAAATTATTGTTTGGGCAGGAATGAATTCAATAATTCATACTGGTTATTATCTATTTGATTCTTATGAACTTTTATGATTTCTTCTAAGGATAAAGACAATCCTTGCTTCCCTTCCGCTTGAACATTATAAACACTATCAATTTTTGTAATGTACTGCTGCATCTCTTGATCATAAACATCAATGCCAAATTTTTTCCCTTTCATATTTTGAAGCAGTGGTACTGCTTTATCAAAAGAAGCATTATACAGGTGGGCCAATGCTAATTTAGTACTAATCCATTCGTAAGTACTATCTATTTGTAAGCCTGTTTCTGCAAAATTGATGGCACTATCCAATTCTCCTGAAAGCAAATAATAATACGCCAGAGAATTACAATTGTCTGAAGCCCTTCGCCTGATCATCATTTTCCTTTCTTCGGATACATCATCACCTGATTCATTTAGTCCTTCAAGTACAATGTTGTAAAGTTTGAATATGTAATTGTACGCGGGAATCCTTTCCGCTGGTTCTAGCTTACTCCATTTCTGAGATATATACTGCGCTAAATACAATTGTTCTATAAGTCCATCAGGGGTGAAGAACTTATCGAATGAAAGGGTGTCTATGGCTTTTTTTTCAAAAAGAATATCAGCTGAGGCTACTTCAGAAAATATAGTTCTAAATGGAATTGAATCATTTATTTTTTGAAATAACAGCAATGCTTTTTCGTAATTGTCTTCTTTTAACGCCGCTTCAGATGTATTTTCTGCCTCTTTTTTAAAGTAGTTGGCATAGGTATACAATTCTACAGAATCAGCAGAATTTATAATCTTATCAAAATCGTCTAATAAACCAATTCTTATTTTATCCTGAGCAGCCATTTTTAAAGAGCCTGCATCCATACTATCGAGCCAGCTATTAATACTTTGCTTTAAAATATTCGATTCCGTGGAATGCTCAGCTACCATTTCATCGAAGAGGTTATCTTTAAATTTCCATCTTTTTGCAGAATTATCGCTTGAGGCTGCTACTAGTTGCTTGTGATCGGGAAAGAAGATCACATCATTTATTTTATCTCGATAAGCTTTAAAGCTAGCTAACTCGCTACCGGTTTGTGTATCCCAAAGGGTAATAGTGCCAGCAGAATCAGTTTTTAGTAAAAAATAACTTTCTGGAGAAAGTTTTATCAAATCTGCAGATGTATTATTTTCAAAAACATCCACTTCAAAAACCAATTGACCATTGAGTTCCCATAAAGCCGCAGAACCATTTCGCGCATAGGTTAGTATTTGATCTCTTTCTAAGTTTAGTATAACAGAATCAATACCAGTATTGAACTGCTTGTAAGTCAATAACTCGCTAAAAAATTCTCCTTTTAAATCTTCTAATTGTACTTTCTGATTTTTCCTTTTTATAAGAAGTAAATTTGGGTCTTTTGTAAATGCAATTTGATCAATTTCCTCATATGCAGTAATAAATGTAGGGGTTTGCATTTTGCTCATATCCCAAACGACAGCTTTCCCAGTATTATCAAGGGTAATGGCTTTTGAATTATCGGTAGCTAAATCTGCCCAAACTATTGGCGCATTGTGATTTCTTAGTGTTGATAAGAATTTTTCACTATCAGATTTATTCAAACTCCAGAACCTAGCTGTATTATCATTCGAAAAAGTTAGAAGATAATTTTCATCTTCACTGATAATACCACCATTTATTAATCCATTATGATTAAAGGCGCCAGCAAAATATCCTTTAGAGGTCCATACCCTAGCAGCAATCGTTTCATACACCACCAAAAGTCTTTCACCACCATCAAAAAAATTATATGATATAATATTATCGTTAGCAGAAATTTTCCTTACAATTTTATCCGCATCAAGTGTAATATTTTCAAAATTATTCTCATCTTCATTTTTGATAGTTTTGAGGTCAATTAAATGGATTACGCTATTATTTGTGATGATATAAACATTCCTTTTATCAGGTGAAAAGCCTGCTTGACTGATATCATTTTTACTGGATATTGTATGGATTAAATCACCATCGAGGTTCCATATTTTTACCTCATGCTTTGTAAAGCTAATTAGTTGCCTGTTGGTAATATCATTTGAAAGATCGACACCTTTTACTGATTCTTCATGTCTCAAATCGATGTAATTCAACGACATCGAAATATCTCGAAAGTAGGGTAAAAGCTTGAACACTGATTCATTATTAATGATATTGACCGCTTCTTTAATAATACTAAGCGCCCGTTCTGGAGCGTGATCATTGTTGAGTACTTCACGAGCAGCAAAGGCGTAGTTCAATCCAGCTTTTTCACTGGCTTCTAACTCTTTAGCCCTAGACTGCCTAAATTGATACGCCAATACTAAAATGGTGATAGCAAGTACTGCAAAAGCTGAAATCCGTAAAATCCTTCTTAGATTCCGATTACTCAACTCCTTCTTTTCTTCAACAATTTTAAGGGTCTCACTTGCTTCAATAAAAGCTCTTTGGGTTAATGTAACAGCAGGCTCTCTTTTATTTTCTAATGCATCTTCTAGCCATTGTTCAGCAGCAATCAATTCTTCCCCTCTTATTAAGCGGTCTTTACTTTTTCCTTTTTCTTCCCATTCCAAAGCCCCTTGTAAAATTCTAGTATGTTGTTTTACATAAGCCCGATCTATATTTATGGCTTGTATGAGTCTCCCAAAAGCGGTTTCAAAAGTTTTATTCTTGAAATCAACCCATTGAATACTTCTTAATTCTACTGGTATATTTTCAACTGGAGTTTCTTCCAGTAGAATGGGTATAAAACGCTTATTTTGCTTACTTGCATAACTAACCTCTTCTGCACAGAATGGTGATGCTACCGACTGAGGTGAGATGATAAAAACAAAATTTTCTGAAGAAGCAATCCCTTTAAAAATCTCTTCTTCGAAGTTACTCGCTCCTACTAAGCTTTCCTGATCGAACCAAGTATTTTTACCAAAGGTCTGGAGCTTTAAGTTGAGTTTGCGTGCAAAATCTGCATTTTTTTGAGAGTAACTGATAAATACTTCCGATTGTAAAATGCCTACTTTTGCCTCACTAGCCCTTATAAATTCTTGGTGGTAAGTATTGGGTCGGTATTTACTTCTTGTTAAACCTTCTTGCAACCAAGTTTGTGCCTCAGAAAGATTGTAACCACGGATTAGGAAACTATCGTTTTTATCAAGTCTTCTCCATTTAAGCGCCCTTGTAAGCAATTGCTTGTGTCTATGAAAATATTCTTTATCATTTTCAATTTCATTCACCAGCACATTAACCTGTTTATGGCGCTGCATATCCATTGGGTTGGCTTGCGCACCCAAATCAATAGCTGTAAAATCTATGTCACTTAAACTTGCCAATGCATCTGGCAAAGCAGATTTTGACCCTATCTTTTGAATAGAAACAGGAATAATCCGCTTGTTATATTCTATCGCTAAAGCAAGCTCTTCTAAACATTTTTCAGATGCAATGCTCTTTTCAGATATCAGAAATATAATATTATCGGCTCCTTCAATTCCTTCTTTAATAAGGTCGCTTTCTTCCATACCTACTTGAATATCGGAAGCATACCGCCAAGTTGTTATCTTATTTCTTGCCAATAAAAGCCTAATAAAATCGCGATAAGGATCCTCCCACGATGCTGAAATCATGAAAACATCCGTCATGAGGTTATTTGCATTTTTAATGGATTCGCAAATAAACTCACATTGTAAATTGGTAGGTATGCAGGGCGCTTGGGCCGGTGCTACAAACTCCGTAGAAAGCCATGTGGATGCTTCAAATAAATCAGGTCCAGCCAATAAATGATGCTGTAATCTGCGTTTTCGATCCCAACTAAGTGCTGCGGTTAGAATATCGGTGTGTTTGGCAATAAAAGCTGCATCCCTGTTCAAAACTTGCAACAATTCTTTAAAAGAATTATCGAAATCATCTATATCTTCCCACTGAGATTGTGGCTTTGTTTTATCAAGTTTTTCTCTAAAAAGTACCCAGTTTAATTTTTTAATGGTGGCTTTATGTAATTCACTCCAAGCAGGATCATTATCAAGTACTTCAATATGAGAAATTGGAATAATACGCTTGTTGTATTTAACCGCTGTTTTTAATTCTTTCTTACAATAGGTAGACTTTAAAGCATGAGGAGACATGACGAAGATAAAGTTATCGGCACTTTCAATGCCATCATCTATTCTTTTCTGAAAGTCATCTCCTTTAGGAATATTGGCAAAATCAAACCAAGCATCTATTCCTTCCTTTTCAAGAGCAGTATAAAGCCTGTTTGCAAAGTCCAAGCTGTGTTCCCTACCGTAAGAAATAAAAACGCGCTTCTTTTTAGTCATTCAATCAGTTTAGTAAAGACGGCATTCAATTTATCGCTTTATTTTGTAATCTCATAATACAAATTCAATTGGTTTGAAGCCTTGAAAATTGTTTTTATAAACCAATAAGTAAATATATGTGAGGCGTATCTTTTTTGTGTAGCTTTGGCATTCAAAAATAAAAATAAGTGGTTGAAGAATAAGCCATGTTTTCTCTATTGAAAGGTTAATAGGCTTACAAGCTTTAGATAATTTGTTATACAATGAAATCTGTTTTTCTAACACCTGGGCCAAGCGAGCTATATTTTACAGTACAGGATCATTTAAGGCAAGCTATGCAAGAACAAGTTTGCTCTATTTCTCATAGAAGTAAAGCCTTTGAAGACATCTACAAAAAAGCTGAAGAAGAGCTACGTACTTTATTAAATATTCCGCAACAATATCATATCGTATTTACAGCTTCTGCTACAGAAGTTTGGGAAAGGCTTTTGCAAAATTGTGTAGAACATCAAAGTTATCATTTGGTAAATGGGTCTTTCTCAAAGCGTTTTTATGATTTTGCTGGCTTATTGGGTAAAAATGCATTACTCAATGAAAAACCATTGGGCGAGGGGTTTTCAGCGGCCGATGTAGAAGTTCCTGAAGGTACTGAAATGATTTGCCTCACCCAAAATGAAACCAGTACAGGCGTTTCTTTACCTCTGGAAGATATTTATCAAATAAGAGAAAAATATCCAGACACTTTAATTACAGTTGATGCCGTATCTTCTATTCCTTATGTAGATATTGATTTTACGAAAATAGATTCTCTGTATTTTTCTGTGCAAAAAGGCATGGGCCTACCGGCTGGATTGGGGGTATGGATATTAAATGAAAAATGTGTGGCAAAGGCTGATATGCTTTTACAAAAAGGAAATAGCATTGGTACTTACCACAGTTTACCTTCTTTATTAGAAAAAGCAGCAAAAAACCAAACGCCTGAAACTCCAAATATGTTGGGTATTTATTTGTTAGGGAAAGTCTGTGAAGATATGAATAGGCGAAGTATTGCTACAATTAGGCAAGAGACCAATTACAAAGCAGCATTGATCAATTATTTGTACAATGAACACGCCTTATTTTCTCATTTTGTGAAGGAAGAAAAACACCGTTCAAAAACAGTGTTGGTAGCAGATGTAAAAGATATACCTGCAGCAGAATTAATAGAAAAGGTAAAAAAATTAGGGATTACCATTGGCAGTGGCTATGGAAAAAATAAAGCTTCACAAATACGTATTGCCAACTTTCCTACTCACTCGAAGGAAATTTTTGAAAGGTTGGTCGATGTTTTGAATGAATTGGGTTAAAAACCCATAGGTCCTGTACCTCTACCTTTAGAATGGTTAGTCTTCGCACTCGTCCTACCACTTCGAGTGGTAGGACGAGTAAGGCCGATTATTTAACAAAGTTTTTTACACCTGCATTTATTTCAACAGCTAGGTGATTTTCTTTCGGTGGGATTGGGCAAGAATATTTATAATTATAGGCACAATAGGGATTATAAGCTTGGTTAAAATCTATCAAAATGGTGTTGCCTTCAGGAATTTCCAAGCCGATGTACCTTCCTCCTCCATAACTTTCTTTTCCATTGGTTTCGTCTGTAAATGGTAGAAATAAGTAATTTTCATACCCTGCTTTTTCTCTTAAACCGAGATTTTGATAAATACTCAGTACAAATTTTTCTCCGTCAACCTCAAAATGTGCTTCCCCATACTTTTCATAAATAGGTAGTCTATCTGTTGTGGTTCTCATTTTAAAAGGCAATGAATTTGGCGTTCTCTTAAAAGCTGCTTTTATAATTAGTTCCTTATTGATTGGAAAAAAATCGAGTTTTTTAAACTTGGCTCTATCCTCCTTAGTCATTGGTGATGCTTGAGGATCTTTGAATTCCCTATTCATTTTCTTCTGGAATTTTTTCACATCCTTTACTGATTGTGTGTAGGCTGTAAAGGGAAGAACAACAACCAATAGTAACATATATCTTTTTACAAGTATCATATTTTAAGTTTTATTTGTGTATCACAAACTGAGTAATAACCAATGAATTAAGATATGGGTTTCTGAGAATCCACAGGTCCTGCATCTCTTCCTTTAGGATGGTTTGCTTTTATATTTTGAGCTGCTTTTTTGGCAGTCTCTTCTATTCTTTTATTTCGAGTAGCTTCCGTTTTAGCACTTTTAATCCATTCTAATATTCCTCTTTTAGAAGAATCTGGAAAGCGATTAAAAAAATATGCTGCTTTTGGAAAGCTGTCTAATGCTTCTAATAATTCTGGAGGTAAAATAAGTTGCTCTACATCGTCTAAAAAATTCCAAGTTCCATTCTTTTTTGCTTGTTCAACCAAGGCTAATCCTGAAGGGTGCATGAAACCTTGCTCTAATAATTTGGCAACTTTTTTCTTGTTCACACCAGACCAGTTACTCTTCGGGTTTCTCGGAGATATCCTGAGCATGGTCTTATGTTCATCTAACTTTCTTGGCAGACTGTCTATCCAACCGAAACAGAGTAATTGATCAACTATTTCCCCATAATTTACAATGGGCTTTCCTGCACTTTTCTTCCATCTTACTAGCCATACACTTTCTTGTTTTTCATGGTTTTCTAAAAGCCATGCCCTAAGTTCTTCTAAAGATTCAATAAAAACTTGCTGCATATTTTTGATTATAATATCTACCAGTCTTTCAGTTAGAAAAAAAGCATGAATAATTACAAACCCAATTGATCCATTTTCGGTTTTTCATAACGACTATCTTCAGCTGGATACCTCAATTGTCCCTCATATTTTCCAGATTGTTTCGCCATAGACCAAATTAAACTTTCACCCGCATGTTTGGCATTTGGGATTTTATCAAATACTTCATCCTGAAAAGCTTCATTGGCATTAATTACTTCCCAACCTGATTCTTTAAAGGCTTCAATCAGACCACCTAAAAATAATGCTGCGGCTAAATTATGATGCAACAAAATTGTATGGGGAATATGCCTATCATTTAATTCAAAAGATAGATTTTCATAGTACTCGGCTCTTTCTAAAAGATGCGTGATGTAAAAATCTTCATACTTTTGAAGATCAACACTATCCATACCTACATCCTTAATTTTTTGTATCAATCTGGAATTGACATACCAATCTGAAGCGTCAATAGTGACATATCCATTTTTGTAATCATGTGCTGCCAATGCATTTCTTATGCTATCTACTTTTGTATGATTTTGCCCTTCCTTTAAATAGGGAAATCGAAATAGTTTTGCATAATTCTTATACTTAGAAATAATGGTATCTGTGCGTAATAATTCTTTTTTAAATAAATCAGCTGAATTCTCTTCAGCATTAAAGTTTGGGTGTGAATAAGTATGGTTCGCAATAATATGCCCTTTATCATTCCAACTGTTAAGCAAGAATTGCCCTTTTTTATCCAACTTATTCGAGCCAGTCACAAAAAATGCAGCCTGTAAATCGGATTTTTCTAAGGTATTTAGAATCATCTGATTCCAAGTTTCAAACTTGAAATCCAAAATATCATAGGTTACCCCATCATCAAAAGTAAAACTTACTTTTGGTTTTTCTTGCGCTACTTGTTTCGATTCCTGCTGTGAAGTTTTAGTACAACTGAAGCATATCACTAAAACATAAAAAATTAAAAATAGCTTTCTTTTCATTCAAAAAATTTGGTCAATTGCCTTTTAAATTAATCAACAAAGTCTTTCTCCTAATTCCGAAAGTTAGTGAATTGAGTGCCAAAGAGAAGATAGATAGCTATAAAAAATTACTACAATACTTTGGATTTATCTAATAAGTTTGAACCGCTTTATAGCCAATTTGTCGAGTCTATTCTTTAAAAAAGGAAAGAGCCAATCATATCGTAAGTATTGACATGTAAACATTCTTGAAACTAAGTTTAATGTTTAGTATATGTTTAAAAAAGGGATTACAGAATAAATCTCTTTTTTTTATAAATTTGGAATAGAAGATAAATTCAACAAAACCACAAGATGTTAACTAAACAACTAGCTATAATATGTTGCCTTTTATTTTTTACAAGGCTATCGGATGCACAAGATATGAAATCTTTATTACTAAAAGATTCTGCATCCTTTGAATTAGAAAACCCTAAATATATAAGTGTATTCTTTCTATTAGGACATAACTATAGTGGCTTTCGGTCATCTTTAAAAACTGGAATGGAAAGGTCGGGCTTCAATAGAATACAATATACCTCTTTCGGCAATGAACGAGTGCGTTATCCTGTTGTGCAGGAACGCTTAGAAATGGGAATAGGCATAGCAGCAGGTTTATCTTCAAGAAGTGGAATCAGTGCAAAAATAGAATTAAAAGACTGGATAAAAGTTTTTGGTTATAATATAAATGATGGTGAGTTTGCAGTTGAAAGCCAATTAAGAACAGTCTCTTTAAATTACATTTATAGATTTAAGGGTAATAAGCATGAGGTAACACTAGGCCCGACACTATTTAATCACTTTGTAAAAGCCTCAAATAATCAAAAAAATGAGGAATATGGTTTAGGTTTTGAAATTACGCACATCTACAAAATAAATAATTTTAGAAAACCTTGGGAGTTGGGATTTAAAACAGAGTTTTGCTGGATTCCTGAACAGGAAATTGGCCCATTTGACACTGACTTGAATGATATCTTTAGAGCACCAAATGTAAAGCCTCCCCTACTTTCTATTGGTATTTTGTTAGGTTTAGGTTGGAAAACAAAGCGTTAATCTAAATCCACAAATTCAGAATGATAAGTGGATAATAATCTGCTTTCAACATTTAATACCTAAATCTTTTAAGTCTTTATTCCAACACTTCGATTATTCCATCTTTGAAAAATATAGAATCCCCAGGCATTGCTTTTACTTGAAATTCATCATTTAAATAAATGTTATAATCATGTTCCATAATGTGGTAATCTCCTAAATAAAAATTCTCTATATCAATTTGGACAGAAAGGTTATCTATAACCTGATTCTTGGGGAACAGATAATAGAGGTTTTGCCCATAGGAAGACTTCATTACATAATAAGACGGTCTTATAATCAATTCATCTTTGTAATAAATTACCGTATCTCCTTTTACTATATTGGTTTTAAACTTACCATTCACAAAGAGTTTGTTTTTATATTCTTGAATCAGGTAATCTCCTATCCTTAAATCAGCTGTATCCTTTACATTAGAAATCATACCATGCTGGTCTTTCGGAAGTAAATAAATAACAGTTCTACTATGAACTTGCGCAAACTTCGAATAATCAATTTGTTCTTTGTTTTGTGCGGTTATTTTAGTTTTTAATGAAAAGAATCCAACAACTATCAAGCTAAAAATCAGTGTTAAAAAAGTGACTTTTTTCATGGTATTGCTTTTTAAGTTAAACAAATCTTGTATCCCCCAGAGAAGCCTTGTAAAAGCCCATTGAGTATTTGTATGATTCTTTTTCTCATCATCTTCTGCACTGAATTCTAAAGTGTTCAGAAAATCGAATTCGAGATTTTTGGAAAGTAATTTTACCGTGTAAGCCCTTGGTTTTACCACTCCTGCTTCAATTCGTTGAATTGTTCTAACAGCAATGTTACAATTAGTTGCCAATTCGGCTTGAGTAAGGCCTTTTGCCTTTCTGATTTCAGTTAATTTTTTTCCAAAATTTGGTTGAATCATGTAAACTATAATTATGGCAAGATTAGAATGAACTTAAAAAAACAGGAAAGTTTATGCTTGACTTTTTCACGACATTTATGCGACATTTTCATTTTTCCTATTTCCCAGTTTTACGCTTTCATTTAAGTTTTCACAAAGAAATTCATCATTCATTTTTCACAGATTTTTGAAACTGAAAATACATATATTTTAATAGATAGTTTAGAAAACCATATAACAGAATATTACATTGAAGAAACAAGAAAACCTTTTAAATAGAAGAACCTTTTTAAAGAAATCATCCATTTTAGCTACAAGCAGTATTGTAGTTGGCAATACCCTGATGGCTACCCCAAATCATTTAGCTCAATCTAAAAAAGCTGTTAATACACTACCAAAATGGAAGGGCTTTAACCTGTTAGACTTTTTCTCAGCAAATCCTGCTAACGCAAGGCAAGCTACACCTGAAGCGTATTTTAAATGGATGGCTGACTGGGGCTTTGATTTTGTACGAATACCCATGGCCTATCCTTCTTATTTAAAGTTTGATAGAAGCAAGGATATAGACATTAAAAAGGTGCGAAAAATAGACCGAAAGCAAACCGACCGAATTGAGCAACTTGTTTATAATGCCCACAAACATGGGTTACATGTTAGTTTAAATTTGCACCGCGCACCAGGTTTTTGTGTCAATGCAGGTTTTCATGAGCCTTATAACCTTTGGCAAGATGAACAGGCAATGGAAGATTTTTTATACCATTGGAAATTTTGGGCCAAACGTTTCAAAAATTTTTCTAAAGAGAAAATCAGTTTTGATTTACTGAATGAACCTTGCACCCGAGAAGATATGAATGACCAGCACTCGAAGCGAGGCCCAGTACCTGGAGAAAAATACAGGCAGCTGGCCACGTCAGCAGCGGAAGTGATTAGAAAGCAGAATCCTGATCATCTTATTATTGCAGATGGTAATAATGTAGGGCGCGATGTTATTCCAGAAATTACAGATTTGAATATTGGACAGAGTTGCAGAGGCTATCATCCTGCTATCATTTCCCATTACAAAGCTTCTTGGGTATTTAAAGATACCGAAAACTTACCCGAACCAAAATGGCCGGGAATAGTAGGAGAAGAAAACCTCCGAAGAGAAATGCTAGAAACATTCTACCAACCATGGATAGATTTAGTAAAGAGTGGCGTAGGCGTGCATTGTGGTGAGTGTGGATGTTATAAAGAAACACCTCATGAAGTATTTCTGGCTTGGTTTGCAGACGTGTTAGACATTCTTGGTAACCATGGGATTGGCTTTGCTCTTTGGGAGTTCAGTGGTAGTTTTGGCTTGCTCAATTCAGGAAGGAAAGATGTGGCGTATGAAGATTGGTATGGGCAGAAATTGGATAGAAAGCTACTCGATTTATTGATAAAGGTGTAAAATTTTGGATTGGAAATCCTGCGATAATATCATTTGACATTACAAATGTCAAATGGCAGCATGCTGTTTTTCGGGATTTCCCAATCCCGAAATTAAATCATTGGATTTATAAACATAAGAAGCTTAGTTAGCTATTTTGCCTACCAGTTTTACTCCTAGATTTAGTATTCCATCTATTTCTATATCGACAAATCCATCTTCAGAAATAGTTCCTTCGATTTCCCAATCGAAGTAAAGACCATTACGTATGATCATCCCACTTACCTTGCCATCTCGTATTTCTAATATCAATTCTCTATCAAATCTAAAAAGTCTTCGACCAATCCTATATCTGTTTTTATCAATTTGCACTACCTCCCAGTCAAATTCATTCTTTATTACTTCCCCAATTAGTTCATTTTTTACATCTTTATAAGCAGTAAACTTACTCGTTGATAACAACAAATCTAATTTGATATCGATAGAATCAGTTGTTACTTCCCCTCTTATTCTACTATCTGGGAAAAAATGTTTTTGAAGTTGAATATCAATTACAGATTTCTCTTTACCATATTCCTGTGCAAGTAAGCCTGCTACAACTAATGCAATATTATTTTTTTCACGACCTCTACTACTAGACGAATAAAAAAATGGAATATCTTCATAATTAGTTAATGAAATAATTGAGCCTACAAAAAAAATTGCGGCCAATACCAATATTGCACATGCAGTAATATTGATTTTATTTGTTTTTCTATTAAAAGACTATTTAATTTTTTACTAAGCTAATGAATGATGTGTTTTCTCTATTTAGAGTAATACGGAATATATTTAGTTTAAGATTCTAAATTTTTAAAAATGCTTTTTCGGGATTTCCCAATCCCGAAACATTATCGTAGGATCTGTGATCCGAATTAGAAAATGGTTAATTCCAATGCTCCTTTTCGTTCTCCATAAAAAGCAGCAGCACTGCTCAATAAATAGTCTTGTTCTTGTGCTACAATACCAGCCTCTACAGGATTTTGATGAATATAGTTTACTTTGTTATTGTAAAACCGGTCTGTTGTAATCTCTTTGCCATGATAACCTTCATTCCAAAACCAAATTCTTTCTTCATAGCTAAGCGTCATTAGTAACCATTCTTTCCTACTTTCTTTGGGATTCTCTTTTATAGCACTGAAGATTTTCTTCGTAGTGAACTTTTTGAAATCTCTAATGATATCACTCAAATTTCCCTCTTTTGCTTTTACAATCAAATGGCAATGATTGCTCATTATTACCCAAGCAAAGATTTATAAGCCCTTGTGTTTTTGGCAATATCTTAGATTCTCTAATAAAATATCTGAGTAAATCGGGCGGGTAAAAACATCTACCCATTGGTGTACGGTAAAAGTCACAAAATGTACTGCCCATTGGTCTTTTATAGTATAGGCCATTTTTTAAGTTCATTTGTATAATTGACTTAGAACAAGTTGAACTAAACTTTAGTATGGTATTCGGATTAGAAATCCTACGATTAACTTATTTGACATTGCAAATGTCAAATAGTAACTGCCATGCAGTTGCTTCTCGGAATTTAGAAATTCCGAAACTATATCGTATGATCTGCGATCAGAAGAAAATAAAAAAGCCCAAGAATCTACTCCTTGGGCTTCTATAATTGATGTGGAATCTTTACTATTCCATCACTTTAATATCTACATGCCTTACCGTTCCTTCTCCTGGTTTAGCTTCTACTTTTTCTAATTTCAAACTGATACGTTCTGCAGCTATCCCCTTTTCAACAAAATAATCTTTTATCATTTTTTCCCTTTCCTTCACATCAAAAACTACTTTTTCGTTGGTAGACGCCATGAAAGCAATCTTTACATCAGTGTCTTTCTCTAGTTTAGCCACCATTCCATTTAACCAAGATTCATGTTCTTCGGTAAAGCCTTTTGCTTCTTTGGTGAACATAATGTCAATAAGACCTTGGGGGGCATAGTCAAAAGTCTGTGCTGCCTCCACTTTCTCTTCAATCACATTCGAAGTTAATTTTACTGTTTCCTCTACTTTTTCAATGATTGGAGTTTCTGATGTAGTGGCATGTCCATGGTTATTCATCGAAATATGTGGAGCAATAATTAAAGAAACGATAGACATTAATTTAATCAAGATATTCATAGAAGGTCCTGAAGTATCCTTAAAAGGATCTCCAACCGTATCGCCAGTTACGGAAGCCTTGTGCGCATCAGAACCTTTATATTCCATTTTTCCATTAATTTCCACCCCTTTTTCGAAAGATTTTTTCGCATTATCCCAAGCACCTCCAGCATTGTTTTGGAACATTCCCATCAATACACCAGATACAGTTACACCTGCTAACAAACCACCTAATACTTCAGGGCCAAAAGCAAAACCAACAACTACTGGCACAATCAAGGCAATCAATCCTGGGGCAACCATTTCCCTAATAGATGCTTGTGTTGAGATAGCAACACATTTGTCATATTCTGGCTCAGCTTTGTATTCCATAATACCAGGAATTTCTTTAAACTGGCGTCTTACTTCTTCTACCATCGCCATGGCAGCTCTACCTACTGCTGCAATAGCCAATGAAGAGAAGATAAAAGGAATCATACCACCTACAAAAAGTCCAGCCAATACATCGGCTTTATAAATATCGATTGAATCGATGCCTGCAATACCAACAAATGCAGCAAACAATGCCAATGCAGTTAAAGCTGCTGAAGCTATGGCAAAACCCTTACCTGTTGCTGCAGTTGTGTTACCCACAGCATCTAATATATCTGTTCTTCCTCTTACTTCTTCGGGTAAGCCTGACATCTCTGCAATACCACCAGCGTTATCGGCTATGGGTCCAAATGCATCAATGGCTAACTGCATCGCAGTAGTTGCCATCATACCTGCAGCAGCTATAGCCACCCCATATAATCCTGCAAACTCATATGAACCATAAATACCTGCGGCCAAAACCAAAATAGGCAACACCGTTGATTCCATCCCTACAGAAAGACCTCCAATAATATTAGTAGCATGACCAGTTGAAGATTGTTTTACAATAGAGCTTACAGGTTTTTTACCCATAGCAGTGTAATACTCTGTTATAATACTCATTAAAGCACCTACTACCAAGCCCAAAATAATTGCATAAAACACATCCATAGAAGTAAAAGCAACACCCCTTATGCTCATTTCTGCCGGTAGTATAAACTTTACAATAAAGAAAGAAACAATGGCCGTAAAAATAATTGAACTCCAGTTGCCCAAATTCAAAGCCTTTTGTACATCTCCTTGCTCGTCTTTTACACTTACAAACCAAGTACCTACAATTGAAAATATAATACCTACACCGGCTATTACCATTGGTAGTAAAATTGGGGCGATACCACCAAAACTATCAGTTGAGGTAATTTCTCTACCCAAAACCATGGTTGCCAAAACCGTAGCTACATATGAACCGAACAAGTCAGCTCCCATTCCTGCTACATCACCAACATTATCACCAACATTATCTGCTATTGTTGCCGGATTTCTAGGATCATCTTCTGGAATTCCTGCTTCCACTTTGCCTACCAAGTCTGCTCCAACATCTGCAGCTTTGGTATAAATACCACCACCTACACGGGCAAACAAGGCAATTGACTCAGCTCCTAGAGAGAATCCAGCCAATACTTCTAGTGCTTTTTCCATTGCTACTCCATTCACATCGCCACCCACACTTAACACATACATGTAGTAAAATAGAATGAAAAGAGAACCTAAGCCTAATACTGCCAAACCTGCTACACCTAAGCCCATTACAGATCCACCTGCAAAAGATACTTTTAACGCTTGTGCTAAACTGGTTCTAGCAGCTTGCGTTGTTCTCACATTAGCTTTTGTCGCGATGTTCATACCGATATATCCTGCAAAAGCGGAGAACACAGCACCTATTACAAAAGAAATGGCAATTACAGGACTTGAGGTTTCAACCAATGTTCCTGACCATGCCAATAAAATTCCAGCTATTATTACAAAATAAGTTAATACTTTCCACTCTGCTTTTAAGAATGCCATAGCTCCTTCAGCTACATAATCGGCAAGTTTGCGCATCTTTTCATCGCCTGCATCCTGCTTACTTACCCAAGAGCTTTTCACGATCACATAGAGTATTGCCACAATTCCAAAGGCGGGTATGGCAAAAAGATAACTTAGATTTTCCATCGTATAGATTTAATGATTGCGTTGTTCGAATAGAATTTAAAACGTTCCCAAAATATTTTTCAAGGCTGCAAAGCTAGATAATTGAGTCAAAAAATGAAAGAAAGGGCTTTGTATATCAATACTTTATACAAAATCTTGAATAACAATTGAGGTCAACTTGTATGAAAAACTTCAAAATCAGACTTATACAGGCTTTTTCAAAACATTAGAAAATAAAAAAACTGCCTTTGTGAGACAGTTTTTTTGCATTGAGGTTGTCTAAAGTAATGGTTTCAAGTCGAAAATGAAGAGATTTCGTTCTAGGCAATCCAATTTTGACGAGAATAATAGTAATTATTTAAGGAGAAATTGGGGAAGATTAGGGCGAAATCTATCATTTGCAGATGAAAGGTTTTATTTTGGACAACCTCATTATAATTTTATCAACTTACTAGATTGTGCTTGCTTTTCACGGTAACGGTCGCAGCATTCATAGTATATCTGCTTAGCCCTTACTTCATCTTGCCAACCATCTACTGCCACTTTCTTTTCTTCCAAATCTTTGTAGACCATAAAGAAATGTTCTATTTCTTTCATTAAGTGTGGATTCACTTCCTTTAGTGATGTTAATTTATTCCAAATGGGATCTGTCACTGGCACACAAAGTATTTTTTCGTCTTGCCCTTTCTCATCTGCCATATTAAACACACCAATGGGCCTCACATTGATAATACAACCTGGAAAAGTAGGTTCAGAAACTAAGACAAGTACATCTAGTGGATCACCATCCAATGCCAAAGTCTCGGGAATAAATCCATAATCACTTGGGTAATGCATGGAAGAGAAAATCATTCGATCATATCGGATCATTCGCTTTTCTGGATCATACTCGTATTTATTCCTACTACCTTTGGGAATCTCAATCAATACATCAAAGTTGAGGTCATTAGACTTAGCCATAATACTAATTTTAAGGGGTTTGAAAACTGATTCGAAGTTAAGGAGTAAGTAAAAAGGAAAAAAAAATTATCGTTATTAATTGAAACAGAAAGCATAAAACATCGAACAAACTCAAACTCATTTTAGATTTTCATCCTATAAAATTAACATCAATCACTTTCGACAAACTCACCCACAAATTTCTTCTTCAATGCGCCATGCTTCTTGTTCTAGAGCTCCCATTGGGTAACCAGGATTTATACATTCTGCAATATAACTTTTTAGAAAATTTTCAATGCTGCCTAATCTTTCATATTGCATAGTATGCACTAACTCATGTACCACTAATTTTCGCTTGAGCCAATGTTCTTTTTTAATTAAAATGCCATATCTATATGAAGTGCCAATGGTAGAATTATTTAATAGTCTTATGTCTTCTAATACTTCATTTAATTTCGGATTAGATGGCAATGGGATTTTATCTACTTTCAATAGCCTCACTTTCTCAATTTCTTTTACCCCTACTTGATAAGCATCAATTTTCAAATCAGTAGTAAGTTCAATCCCTTTTTTTAGAATATGTTGTTCTTGGTCTCTTACCCATTGAACTGCTAATTCGAAAAGTTCATCATAATTTTTGGGAAGTTCAATCATTACTAAAAAACTAAATTAAAAGTTGTGCCTTCCCCTGGGTTAGAATTTGCCGTTATGGTGCCTTTATGTTTCCGCATAATTTGTCTAGAAAGGCTTAAACCTATACCTGAACCTGTTCTTTTGGTGGTAAAGAATGGAATAAAAATGCGATCAATGGCATCTTTATCTATGCCTGGACCATTGTCGTTCACAGAAATTACTAATCGATTATTACTATTCTGGTAGGCGGAAAGAGAGATTACTTTTTCATTGTTTTCTTCCTCGTTCATTTCTTGGAGTGCTTGTACCGCATTCTTGACCATATTGATCAGAACTTGTTCTATTAACTCCTGATCAGCTGTTACCATCAATGACTCAGGCTCTAGCTTAGTCTTAAAATGAATATTGGCAGATTTACATTCATGGTTCATCAAAATCTGTATATGATGGAACATTTCTGCTACTTTCACATGATTCATGTTAGGTTCAGGCATGTGGGTCAAATTCCTGAAATCACTCACAAAGCGAATCAATGCCTCACTCCTTCTCTTTATTGTATCTACTGCCATTCCGATATCTTCCAAATCTTCCTTTGACACCTCTCGCTCTTCGTCTTTAATTCCTTCTACTTCTCCATGAACCGTATTTGCCAAGGAAGAAATTGGTGTTACAGAGTTCATGATTTCATGTGTAAGTACTCGAATTAAGTTCTGCCAAGCTTCCATTTCTTTTTCTTCCAACTCACTTTGTATATTTTGTACAGTAATGAGTTTAAATTCCTCGCCTTTCAAATAAAGCTCTATGGCATAGATGGCCAGTTGTACTATTTCCCCTTTATCACGAACTCTTACTAAAGCTTTCGAACCCGTTCTAAGTTGATGCAGATGTTCCACTAACTCTGGGCTAAAGCCTCTCAATTTAGAAATATTTCTTAGGCGGTTTACTTTAAAAAGTCGTTTGGCGGCGGTATTAATAATTTGTACATCTCCTTTTTTATCAAAAGATAATATGCCTATACCAATATGGTGAATGATGTTTTTTAAGTATTGATATTCGGCTTCCTTCTCATTGCGAATATTCTTGAAATTTTGGATTACTTTATTGAATTCATTGTTCAATTGATCAAAAGTTCCGCCCCTACCAGTAAGCTGATAAGATTGTGAAAAATCATCATAGCGGATAGAACTGAGAAATTCAATTACTTCTCTGTTGGTATTTTCTAACAAATTGACCATAGCAGCCACTTGGTATACTACCAGGCCAGCCACAAAAGCCACTGTTACAAAATAAGTTTGAGAAAAAATAAGGTAAAACAGTATAGAGATAGTCAGCGTCAATAGCACTACCCTAGAAATTACCCTTAACCTAAAATCTTTAAAGCCCATGCTTTTCCAACCTTCTATATAATGATGCCCTAGTAAGTCCGAGCGATTTTGCAGCTTTAGAGATATTGCCTGCATTCTTACTAATAGCCTTCTGAATCATCATTTTTTCTACTGTATCCAAATCGTATTCAGAGAAATCTATTTCCTCGTCATCGTTTTTTTCAACTAAAAACAAAAAATCTGAAGGTTGAAGCAGGTCTTCATCACTCATTATTACCGCACGCTCAATAGCATGTTGCAGTTCTCTTATATTGCCAGGCCAATGATATTTCTCAAATTTCTTGAGTGTACTTGAAGCGAGGCGTTTTTGTGGTTTTCTATATTTTTTGCAGTAAGTATCAATAAAGTGGGCCGAAAGTGGTGCTAAGTCAGTACCCCTATCGCGTAATGGTGGTAACTGAATTTCTACCGTATTTATCCTGTATAATAAATCTTGTCTAAATTCATTTTTATCTACCATTTCATAAAGGGGCATGTTGGTAGCACAAACCAACCTAATATCTATAGTAACAGGTTTGTTAGAACCTACTCTAGTAATTTCTCTACGCTGAATAACAGTTAGCAATTTTGCCTGTAATGCGGGAGATAAGTTTCCGATTTCATCTAAAAATAAAGTACCATTATTGGCTATTTCAAACCTACCCGCACGATCATCTTTGGCATCAGTAAAGGCCCCTTTTTTGTGCCCAAATAATTCACTTTCAAACAAGCTTTCTGTAATCGTACCCATATCTACCCCTATGAATACATTGTCGTTCCGTAAAGACTTTTTATGTATAGCTCGCGCCACTACCTCTTTACCTGTTCCGTTTTCACCCAAAATCAAAATATTAGCATCAGTCTCTGCCACTTTTTCAATAATGTCAAAAACTTTCATCATTGGTTCACTTGTACCAATAATTTCGCTAAAAGATTTATCCTTATTAATAGCAGAAGTAAGGTTGCTTTTCTCTTGCCTTAGCGTATTTACTTCATTTTTTGCTTGTTTTAATTTTACTGCCGTTGTAAGCGTAGCAATCAGTTTTTCGTTTTGCCAAGGTTTTAACACAAAATCTGTGGCACCTGCTCGTAACGCTTTTACAGCCATTTCTACATCGCCAAATGCTGTAATCAAAATAACAACAGCGTCTGGATCAATCTCTATAATCTGCTCTAACCAATGAAATCCTTCTTTACCACTCGTAATGTCTTTGCTGAAGTTCATATCCAGCAGAATTACATCGTAAGAATCATTGTTAAGCAAAAAGGGTATTTTCTTGGGGTTACTTTCAATCTGAACCAAATCAGCATGCTTTTTTAGCAACAGTTTGGCTGCCAATAACACGTCCTCGTTATCGTCTATCACTAATAATTTACCTAGCGGTTTACCCATATTTATTGCAAGTCAATGAATTTAAAAAATTGTCTTTTATCAATACCTTCTAAAAACATTATCTAGTAAAACAGTATTTATGCTATTTCACTAAAATACGCAATGTAATTTTTTTTAGAAACTGTTTTATGTAAATGGTATTTATATGTTTTTATCCCTAGATTTAAGAAATACAATAACCACCTACCTTAAACTGGTATTTTTTCACATAGCAAATCTATATTTTTTAATATGAATCCAAGGTATTTAGTTTATTTAAGCTTCATATTTATTGCAATATTCAGCTGCAAAAATCAGGACAGCGATAAAAAAGAAAATGAGATTGGAAATTCAGATGCCCAAGGAGAAGAAAAAAGCAACACTCCCAATGAACTTGAGGCCGCTTTGTTAGCTTTACAAGATAGCATTATCACTTACCGCGACCAAGCATTTGCTCTTGAAACAGAAAAAATAAATTCAACTACCGCACTTATAGATGAACTCGAAAATGTAGTTACAGGATATAAGCCTACTACAAAAGCGGCAATACAAGGAGCACTCGAAAAAGTAACAGCATTAAGATATAACGAAGAAACACTTGGCGTAGAAGAAGTAATGCTAAGTTATGATGCAGCATGTGATGAATTACTGGCCCAACTCAATAACTTAACCAATGAATCGGAAGATTTTGGCAGATATGTAAGGGCTAATATTTTAGTAAAAGACATAATTGAAGCAAATAATAGAGACCTTTTTGTAAGAAAAGATCATAATTACTATGTTCAAGAATACAATGATAAACTTACAGCTAATATAGACGCCATCGAAAATTTAGTAAACAGTAAAATTTCAAAAGAAAAATATCCACTTTTTTATGGTGAACCAGAAAGTTAATAGCAGTCATAGAACTAATTGCTAAAAGTTTTAGACTTTTAGTTTGTATGAAATAAATATTTTTTCATTGAATGAACTTACATTTTAGCATTACTCTTAATTTTTAACATGCCATTTATTTATACTTTCAATTTTAATTATTACAGATGAAGTCGTGCTTATGCAGTTTAGTATTTACCCTCACAATACTTTTTTACCAGTTATCCTATTCTCAAAGTTACCCCCTAGGTCTTACTCCTTCTTCTTTAAAATGGAAACAAATTGATAATGAAGAAATGGAGGTGGTTTTCCCTGAAGGTGTTGAAGCACAGGCGCAAAGGGTTGCCAATTTAATTAGATATCTCAAAAATAATAATCTCGAATCTATCGGTAATAAAACCGATAAGGTCACTATCATCTTGCAGAATCAAACCATTACACCCAATGGTTTTGTAGCACTTTCCCCATTTAGATCAGAGCTATTTTTAACCCCACCGCAGTTTAATTTTTTAGGTGCTGGCGATTGGCTAGATTTATTGACCATACATGAATATCGCCATGTTTTGCAAACTACCAATGCCAAAAGAGGCTTTACAGGTTTTGGCAGTTTTTTATTAGGGGAAAATACACTTGCATTTTTAAGAAGAATGGCATTGCCACGTTGGTACCTAGAAGGTGATGCTGTAGGCGTAGAAACTGCATTGACCCACTCTGGTAGAGGCAGAATGCCCCATTTCGATATGGAATACAAAGCAATGCGGCTATCCGGTTTTCAACACAATTATGAAAAAGCTTCTGCCTTTTCTCTTAAAGATTATGTGCCAGATCATTACAATTTAGGATATTATATGACCACGTGGGGGCGAAAGAATTTTGGGGAAGACATCTGGAAAAAAACTATTGGAGAAGCTGTAAAGTATAAAAACTTTTTCCCCTTATCTAGTGCTTTAAGGAAATATACTGGACATAGAACCCCTAGTATGTATAAAACCGTTATGGCTTCCCTTGATAGTACTTGGCAAGCACAAGACAGCCAATTAAAACCAAATGAATATAATACTATAACAACAGCTACTCAAAAGAAATATACCAATTATCGCAATCCACAATACCTCGATAATAACAGTTGGATTGTAGAAAAGAGTAGTTTCGATCAAATAAGGACCTATTATCGCGTTTATCGCAATGGAAAAGAAGAAAAACTTTTTGCCCCTGGTTTCAACTACAGCTTCAATAACACCTTATCTGTAAATAATGGCAAAGTAGTTTGGACAGAAGTACGTTTTGATCCTCGTTGGGGCTCACAAGACTTTTCAATTATACGTTCAGGAAATTTAAATGGAAGTAATAAAAGTAAACTTACTTCGGAGAGTAAATATTTTGTACCTACTTTCTCTTCAGATGGGAAAAAAATTGTGGTGGTAAAATCTACAACTGCTCAAGAATATTCTTTGGTAATACTTAATGCTACCGATGGGTCAGTAATGAAAGAATTACCCAATCCTGATAATCACTTTTATTCTTTTCCAAGATTTACAGAAGATGACAAGCACATAGTAGTTGTAGCACAGAAAAACCAACAACATGCGCTCATGCAAATCGACGTTGATAGTGGCGAGGCACAATATCTTACTGAGCCAAATTTCGAACAATTGAGCAATCCCTTTCCAAAAAATGGGAAAGTATATTTCTCTTCTACTTACACAGGGATCAACAATATATTTGCCATAGACAAGCAAAGTGGCAACATTACCCAACTCACAAATAGTCGTTTTGGTGCTTTTCAGCCAGCAGTTTCACCCGATGGTAAAAACCTGATTTACAGCGATTACACTGCTATGGGTTATGAATTAAGAGAAATCTCTTTAGGTAAACCCTTGCTTACTTTGGCAGATAACAAACTGCCTGATAATAATATTACTTTTTATAAAACGCTAGAAGAACAAGAAGGTGGCTCCATATTAGAAAACGTAAGTAATGAAACTTTTGAAACCAAAAAATTTAATAAACTAAGTGGTTTCATCAATCCGCATAGTTTACAAGCTTTTCCGCTACATCCAGAGTACAGTGTAGAAGTGCAATTAGAAAATAAATTCCAGACTGTGAGTGGTGCTGTAGGCTATACTTTTAATGTAAATGAAAATACGGGAGGTCTCTATGCAGATTTTACTTACGGTCAATTTTTCCCTGTTTTAGAAGCAGGAGTAAGATTTAACAATGATAGAAGTCGCCTAGGTCATGCTGCTATCTCATTTGTTAGGAACGATACTTTATTTTCTGCCAGTGAGCCCAACGCTTTCGGTAAATCGTGGAAAGAAGACAATGTATATGCAGGGGTTACCATTCCTCTTAATCTTACCCATGGTAATTATATAAGTTCTTTAAGGTTATCTGGCTATTACAATTTTTATAATGTAACCTATGATAACATACTTGACTCTGAAGGAGATGTGCTTATCAATTTAGATAATCAAGATGGCCCAGTAAATGCCATGGAATTTAGATTAAGGTTCAATAGGTCAAAAATTACAGCATTACAACACCTCAATACCAGATTTGGGCAAATTATAGATATTCGTTATCGGTCAACATTTATTACCAACCGTAACCAAGGAGATGTATTAACAGTCAGCTCTAATTTCTTTTTCCCAGGCTTATTTAGAACGCATAGCATACAAGCGGACATAGCTTATCAAAATGAAGGCAGAAACGAGTCTTATCAATTTAGAGACAACTTTTTTTATCCCAGAGGCTATCAAAGTATTCCTCATGATGAGATCTACAGGTATTCATTCAATTATGCTTTACCAATTGCCTATCCGGATGTTGCGGCTGGCCCATTCGCTTTTTTACAAAGGATCAAACTCAACGGCTTTTTCGATTTAGGCTGGGTAAACAATAAAAGCAGGGCTTTTTCTGAATTTGAATATTTACTGGGCAATGGCGATAAGTCCATGCTTTTCTTTCCTGAAAGAGGTACATCCTACAAGTCTTTTGGCGCTGAACTCACTTTCGATTTACGCCTTTTTAGACTGCTCGATGCTAATTTAGGTGTGCGCTATAGCTACTTAATGGATGTGGATAAAACCCTAGATCCTGGAAGAAATGCCAATCAAATCGATTTTATTTTGCTTTCTATCGGAGGGTAATGTAATGGTTAATTAGAAATGTTCGAGTTTATAATTCGGATGTTATGAAAAGTATATTTTAAAATGCTCTATGCATCTGTTCCCGTGGTTTGTGGCACACAAAACACCCTGTTCTAAATGTCTTAGTATTCATTTATAAATAGGTCTGTGAGTCAAAGACCTAGGGTATTGTGTTTATTAAGATGCTCTATACATCTAATACTCATTTCAGATGAGTGTGATTTTGAGAAGGCAGAAAAGATAATAACAATCTAAATGAAAAACTTGAATAATTTTTTTTCTTATGGTTTTCTAATCTTTGGGATCTACTGCATTTTTTTAGGATTATTTGGCATATACGATGTAAAAAGTAGTAAATTATTAATGGTTAATTGTGAATTAGAATCATCCAAGTTAGTAATTTGAACGTAACTAAAGTGTACACTAAAAATACACTTTACTTTCGACCTCATCTTAGATAAGGTCATTTAAGATACACTTTTTTAAAAATGACTAACAGAAATTATTTTTTCTTTTTTGGACTGACAATTTTATTAATTCCGCTTTTTGGAGCAAATCCTATTACTGGACCTTCATGGATTGAATCTGAAATAAAACCAATTGCTATTAATGAAAATGGAGAGGTACTTTGTAAAACTCGTTTTAGCAAAAATGAGATGGGTGCCCATATGGCGATGAATGTTACTTATGGTTTTTGTATTGTTTCTACAGATTCTATCATTCAATATGACGCTAAAATACTTGATCCATTTAAAATTGGCGAGGATTCGTTTTACAACCATCTAAACTATTGGGATTCTGTTTTTGAAGCCAAAGTAACCGCAAAGGCATTAGATGAAATTAAATCTGAAGTACTTAAAAATGCCCATAACTTCTCTACATGTAATACGGACTCATTTAAAGTTGACAAAGTATTTCCGATTTCAGCTTTTGAAAAGAATAGAAATGTAAACCTCTCCAAAATTAAACAAAAGGGATTGTATGGTGCAGAGAGCGCTGATTATTATGAAGATTTGAAAATCCACCTACTTTATGATTTTGGGAGCATCCTTTTTCTTCATAATGAAATTGATATGGACCTAGAGAATGTTGTTGGGGCTGATTTTAATTATTTAAATCCATGGACCGATGAAAATGGTATTGAAAGAAATATTGGTTTTGAACTAAGTAAAGTAACAGGCATTTTAATAGTAGAATAATCATAGTTATTTTACTAGTTAATTTAAGAAATTTTTTAAGCTAAGTAAAAGCAAGTCAGTTCCACTCAATTACTGATTTCTATGTTACAAAATATTCTTTTTATTGGTGCTACTGGTATGTTGGGCAAACCTGTTGTAAAGGCTTTACTAGAACAAGGTTTTGAAGTAACTGCCATGGTAAGAAACCCTGAAAAAGCCGCTAAGCAGTTGCCATTTAATAACCTTGAATTAATTCAAGGGAATCTTAGAGACAAGCAAACCATAGAACGTGCTTTAATCGGTCAAGATGCTATCTATTTAAACCTCTCCGTTAATCCCAATGCTTATGAAGATGATTTCCATACCGAAAAACAGGGTATCAAAAACCTACTTGAAGTTGCCAAGCATGCAGGCATTAAACGCATATTTTATCTTTCTTCTTTGTTGCAATTTTACAATTCTAAATGGTGGGTCTTGCGACTAAAAAAAGAAGCCGTGATAAAATTGGTGCAATGTGGCATACCTGTTACCATTTTTTACCCTTCTACCTTTATGGAAACCCTAGACCAAAAAATGTTAATAGGTAATAAAATGTTACTATTTGGGCAGTCTAAGTACCCAATGTATTTTATTGCTGCAGAAGACTATGCAATACAAGTAGTGCAAGCCATTAAATTGGGCGATACTTTAAAAGGCAACATTGAATTCTGTATACAAGGTGAACAGAGTTATAAGCTCAATGAAGCAGCAAAAATTTTTTCAAATTCAAGTTCAACCCAAATTACAATAATAACATTACCAATTGCATTTTTTAAACTTTTCACCTTTTTACATCCGCAATTGGCTTATGGAATCAACATATCATATGCGCTCAATAACTATCGAGAGCAATTCAATGCATCTACTACTTGGAAGCTACTTGGCAAACCTGAAATTACCTTAGAAAACTATGCACGTAATTTGAAATATAAATAGGCAATGCTTACTCGCCTCTTGGCGTCATTAACGCTTTATTTCCTTTGTAAAGCTGTACACTGGTTGCATATCTAGAAAAATAAGCTGCCAAGGATAAATTATATGCCTGTAAAGTCTTTTTGTCAAACTGATCTAATGCCGCTTGATAGTCCAGAAAAGCCTCATTATTTTCCTTTACAAGTGCACGATTTATACTTTCTATATTATTGTCTCTTGGTACATTTATTATGTCTTGCGCGGGTAGGAATAATACTTCTTTGGTGAGTCTTACTTTTGAGAAAACTTCAATGTAAGTGCCTGCGAAGCTATTATCAGTAAGTCTGATAACAGGTGAGTAGACAAACAAAAAATTCCTCTGCGATTCATCTCTCCAAGACCACTCTACCATTTTTTCGTAGTTTTTACCTGGAAACTCATCTGTAATGGTCATTAAATTGTATTCTGCTGAAGTGGTATTCTGAGCGAATGTCGACGATGAAGCAATGTATAATAATACTATTGCAATGTAGCAAATTCGAAACATGATCTGGTTGGTTTGTAATTAATTGGATCCTTTTTATTCTGTTGAACTAAAATAACACAATAATTGATTTAATGCTATTAATTCTACAATTAATCCAATGAATTTTAGTTAAAGCTTTTTTGAAAGATAATTGTTTAATAATTCGCAAAAATAATAACTTACTCAAGAATTAGTTTCGAATAAAAGCTTTTTTATTAGTGGAAATCTTCCCAGATCTGTCCTTCACTTTCAAGGAGTCGCTAATGTCCATAGCACGAATTCCACCCGATCTATCATTAATATCAACTTTCCCATCTACGCCTGTTATATCAATCCCACCAGATGTATCGATGAATTTTACATCTCCATGAATATCCTTGGCATAAATTCCACCTGAAGTATCTTTAATATCTATTTTGTACTGACCCTTATTTTCTACCCCTACATCATTTAAGTCAATCCCTCCAGATTTATCACTTATTGTAAGATTGCCCTTTATTCCTTTTAATTGAATCTTTCCTGAATGATCTTTTATATAAAGATCTCCTTTAACATGAGAAACTGATAAGTGTCCTGAACCATCTACAATTCTTACATTTCCTTTTATTTGATTTACAGATAACTTTCCAGAGCGATCAAATAAAAACAGATCATTATCTAGATTTTCAATATGAATTTTACCAGAACCATCTATCAGTTTTAAATTTAAACCAGCTGGTAGCCGAACAGTAAGGTTTATTTTTGATCCAGGAGTACCTAAGAAATTGCCCAAAAGAAAGGTCTTTTCATTATTTTGAGGTTGGTCAAGTGTGATAAAGCTTCTGATAAAAACCGTATCGCCTTGCATCTTGTATGAAAGATCTAAATATCTTTCAATATATTTTAGGGTCTCTTTTTCTGTAATTGATCTTGTAAGTATTTCTGCATCTACTTTAATGAATTCATCTTTGCTTGGTATCACTTTTAACGTACCCGTACCACACCTTAAATCGACTAAACTTAAACCAGTAGCTGGTATCTCTAATGATGCCAGTGTAGTAAAAAGTCCCATGGGTAATTTCTTCCCAGCTGTTTTTTTCGTTTTGCTAGGTTCTATAAGTTTCCATTTATCCAAATCAGAAAAAATAATTACCTCATCGAGTAACTTATCATCGGTTTCTAATGCAATGTTAAGGTCTTGAGAATTCCTGATTTCAGCTAGATTTATTTCATAATCTTTATACCCAAGCATGGTAACATAAAGCGTGTCATTTCTATACCTACTTGGTAGCATGAGCCCAAACTGCCCATCTGGCTTGGATACTATTCCAACTGGTTGCCCCTTTATACTTACAGCAGCCAAGGGAAGTGGCTCACCCGTCAACTTATCTTTAACAATACCACTTAAGCTTAATTTATTCATCTGCTTTTTAAGCATTACATGATTGTCTTTGATCAAATAGCTTAAGCCTGAAGCTTCAAATAATAGTTCTAATGTATGCTGTAAAGTTTCACCTTGAATATCTAAGTCTATAGGTTTATCTAATGCTTCATCTTCAAAATAATTAAAATCTAGTGGATAGGTATTATCTAAATCGGATATTACGTCACGTAAGGGTGTTTGCCTGTAGGTAAGCGATACCTTTTCATTTAGAAAATCGGTTTGAGCCCAAAGAGGTTGCCAACAAAACAATACCAATATACCTATCCACTTTATCATATTTATTAATTTTTCACTAAGTAAGTACCTGCCATCACTCTTCCAGACCTATCTTTCACTTGCACAGTACCTGCAATATCTCTAGCTGAAATTCCACCCGAACGGTCAATAATACTTAAATTTCCATTAACTGCATGCACAGAAATTCCACCTGATCGGTCAATAATACTTGTATTGGTTCCTATGCTTCTTAAATCAATTTTACCAGACGTATCTCTTATTGTTATCATCTCTGCTACATCTTTATGTGTAGCAATATCTTTTAAATAGATGCCACCAGACGTATCTTTTATTTTCAAATGGCCTCCTACTCCTGCAATATAAGTATTTCCAGAGCGATCATTGACATTTACATTACCAGAAATATTCTTTAATCGCATGCTACCGGAAGTATCAATCACAGAAGCATCGCCACCTAAACCCTGAGCATCAATTCCACCAGATGAATCTTTTATTTTTATGTCGTAATTCTGTTCATTCATACCAATACCATCTAGGTAAATTCTACCTGAACCATCATTAATTGTTAAGTTACCCTCATGGTTGAATATACTTAAGCCTCCAGAGCCATCATGTATATTTAAATCGCCACGCACATTTTTTATCATGATACCTCCAGATCTATCTCTTAGTTTTACGTCATTCTTTAAATCGTGGATACTGATAGCACCAGAATGATCATTTAAACCAATGTAAATATCTTGAGGCACTTTTAGTACAACATTTATTTTGGAGCCGGGTGTTTCAATCATGTGCCCTAACCCATAGCGTCTGTTATTAAATTTACGTCTTGTTCCTTCAAAATAGCTGATTACTTCTAATGTGCCGTTTACATTTTCCATGGAAAGCTTCATGTATTTTTCGATGAACTTACGGGTTTTTTTCTTTCCAAGTGAACGGTTCTCAATTGTTGCCTCTAATTCTATGGTATTATTTTCAGATGGTTTTACTTCTAATTTTCCTGCACCGGTTCGTAAATTAACTGCACTAATACTATCTGAAGGGAAGACCAGACGAGCAGCTGTAGCGTATTGAGAATAAATCACTGCTGACTTTCTTCTCACTTTATAAGTTTCACTCACCTTAATTTCTTGGGCACAGGTTAGTAAACTTAAACCAACAAAATAACTCAATAAAGCGACAACCTTAAAATGCTTTGAGGCTAAAAATTGGCCCTTTATTTTTTCTATAATCTCATTCAAAGTATACATAATATTATTCCTTTTAATGTTTTAAAATCAATTTTTTGGAACTCAACATAAAGGAATGATATAATACTTTTTTAAAGCTCTTTAAGAGCCACTCCGCAAGGCACACTTTAATGCCCTAGATAATTATTCGGGACAGAGTGAACCCATAATCACATATTCTTTATTTTCTTTTTTATAAGTAAAATCAGATGAAAATTGCATTAATTCAAATACCTCTTCAATAGTTAGGTTATTAAATGTACCTGTATAGTCACAATTTGTATTGATATTCTTATCAAAGGTTACTTCTATATTATAAAATCTTGATAATGTGCCAATTACATCACCAATAGCCGCTTCTTCAAATTTTAGCACACCTGTATGCCAAGCCAATATATTATCGTTCAAATTCGCTTCTTTTTTTGTTAAACCTGCTCCACTCATATAATTGACAAGCTCGCCTGGCTCCAATAAAGCCTTATCCTTATCACTTTCAAAAGATACCTTACCTTCTTTTAAAAAAACCTCTGTAAAACCTTCAGATGGGTAGTATCGCAAGTTGAAAACAGTACCCAAAACCCTGGTTTTTGTACTTCCTGCCTCCACTATAAATGGTTTTACAGGATTGTGTGCTACCTCAAAATATCCTTCTCCTTCCAATAAAATTTTTCTTTCACTACTTGAAAACTCTTTGGGATAATAGAGCACAGAGTTTTCGTTTAGCAATACTTTGGTACCATCGGCTAATGTGATATTTTTTTGCTCACCGTTCGTAGTAGCAAATTGTTGGTTATTGATTTTAAACCACATATTACTTTGTGTAAATAACCAAAAAGCTGTGGCTGCCACAAGCAGTGTTATAACAGCTGCATATTTACCCCATGTCCAATTATTTCTTTGGGGCATCTGTATCTCTTTCCCTAAAGGTTTTGTATTTATCCTTTCCTGTACCTTTTCCCAAGCACTGTTTATATCTGGTTGGGGCAATGTTTTTTGTAGGCTAACTTGCCAAGTTTTCTCAAGTTTTTCAAATTCCACTCGGTTCTGGTCAGACTCTTTGAGCCAAGCTTCCACTTCTTCAGGCATTTGCAAAGTTTCGGCTCCTACCTGTTTTTCGGCTAAATATTGGGCAATATGTTCATATATCTCTTTATTCATAAATTGTTTTGTTACTGCCTACGCGCAGTGAAATATTAAAAAAGCAGGGACTGGTGTCTTTGAAATCAATTTAGTAAAATTCAGTGTTGCCAATAGCTAGCCGAATTTCTTTGCCGTCCCTGCCTATATTTTCAATCCTTTATGTTGTGTTCCGTATTTAAGTCGGAATACATTGCGCATAGGCCTAAAAACCACTAAAAAAAATTTTAAATATTTTGTAAAATACTGATAATCAGTATAATAATTTTATCTAAATACCCATCTAAAAAGTCTCTCATCTTTTTTAAAGCAATCGCAACCTGTGCTTTAACTGTTTTAGGTGAAACAGAAAGTGCATCAGCTATTTCACTATAAGTCAATCCTCCTTCCCTACTCAATAAAAATATTTTTTTACATTGTTCGGGTAACGAATCAATACCTTGCTGGATTAGTACTGAAAGTTCTGAAACTTCTAAATTATCTGTTGGGGATTCACTTACTAGGGTAGCCGCTGTTTCGTCTATAAATTGTTTTTGTACCTGTGCATGCTGAGAACGTAAATAATCTATCGCTTTGTTTTTCACTGCCCTATAAAGATAGGAGGTGATATTAGCAGTAATATTTATTTTATCCCTTCTCTCCCAAAGCGATACAAATACATCTTGAACAATTTCTTCTGCTATTGCTTGTTGCGCTGTTATTTTTGCTGCGTAGTTATATAGTTCTTCATACCTTAACCTAAATAGATACTCGTAAGCTTTTAAATCACTTGCTGCAATTTGTGATGGTAAATTATCTTCATTATATTCAATTTGCTTCATAGCTAGCCAAAGTACCTTGTATTACCACTTACATCAAATATTTACTTTTTATCTCTTCTACATGACTTATATCGAAATATAGTAACAGGTTTTAAATTTTTGAGTATAATTATATAGAAGTTAATGAAATATAATTTTTACACTCAAGCATTTAAATAAATATTCAAATGGTTATACAACTATTAATAAGCTCAGTAGTAATTTTTGCTGCTTCTTATGTCTTAGAAGGCGTCCAAATTAAAAACTTTCTACATGCTATTTTAACAGCTATTTTATTAGCTGTAGCAAGTGTTACTATAGCACCAATTATGAAGTTCTTTGCTTTTCCATTGACTGTATTAACTCTTGGTTTATTCCTTATAGTTATTAATGCGGTAATATTAATGATCATTGATGCTATTCTACCCGGCTTAAAAATCAAAAGCTTTTGGTGGGCAGTAGGGTTTAGTATTATCATATCTATTTTTACTACCATTTTAAATTGGATATTCTAAAAAATAGCCCCATTTAAACTTTATCTAGACAGGAATCTATCAATACAGATTCCTGTTAAATTATATATAACATGCACCATTCTTTAAAAAGACCAGCTGATATTATTGCAGAAAAATTGCAGGGCAGGATTAAATCTATGCCTCAGTTTGGCTATAATGCTCCAAAGATTTTCAAACACCGACATTTTCACATGAACGACCTACAACCATCCGATTTTTTGAGTTCGAGATTTCCTACTTCTTTATATCACGAAATAGAGCAATTACCTGAAAATTCTAGAAGGGAATTTATGTTTGCTTATAATGAAGAAAAGAAAGATGTAGCCATAGCTTATATTCTGCACTTTCTATTTGGTGCTCATTATGCTTATCAAGGTAAATGGGTTAAACAAATTCTTTTTTGGATTACTTTCTATGGTTTTTTTGGTGTAGGGTGGTTAATAAATATTTTTAGAATACCTGGTTCTATAAGAAAACAAAACCGCCAAATTGCGGATAGAATATTGAGGGGTATTTACAGAAGAGGTAGTTTCCAAAATCAAAATAAACCGGTTGATGCTGTTGATTATATTGCCAAAAGAGCACGCCTCGCCGAACATTCGCTTAAAAATGTGCGACCTAGAAATGTAAAACCCAATTACGATCCTGTAGCACTTACTGTAGAAAACCTCGCCAAAGGGTTTATGGTAGATTATAATTTTAAGACCTGGGATGTAATTAGTGAAATTCAATTTGACTGGCAAACGGGAGATTCTGATCGTTGCTTTAAATTGGCGAGCGATACCAAGACCATGATTGTGAACTTAAGAAAAGATAGTGGTCATTTAGATGCTGTGCACTTCGAACCTATAAGTTTATTTGCCATTGATCCCAAACTTGAGGCTGAAATAAAAATGAGAAATAAGCCAGGAAATGTGATCCATTACAAGGAAGATACCTATTATAGAGAAACTTCAAAAAATGGATTGTTCTTCGTATTGAATATAGTCTCTCCTGCTAAAAAGGTAACCGTATGGGAATATTTCGATGAATCCAGAAATCAGTTGATTAGGATTGAAAATTATGGAAAAGAAGGCATTAAATCTTTTATAGGAAAGATAGTATCACCATTAGATTTTTCAGATATTTTACCAATTAAGGGAGAAGGGTAGGGAAATAACTTTTGGCTAAATGCTGCAAAAATTAATTCCACAATATTTTGTAGGCATTCTCTTGTCGCTTCTGTATGCTCTAATACTGAATTTAAGTAGTTTGGTAGTAGAAGGCTTAGATTTCATTATTCTATTTGCAGCAGCACTATTACTTTTTCTATATATCTTTCTCTACTATCTCACCTCATTTTACAATATTTGGTGGAATGTCTTACATTTCATCTGTAACTTGATTCTTGCTGGTATCGAATTAAAATTGTTTAAGCAATTCATAGACATTTCCTCATTTTATGAAAATGCCTTTGCAATAGTTACTTTATGTGTAATCGCAGGATTATTTATTGTGAGTAATAAAATTATACTAGATGTATTTTTCAACTATACTATCAAAACGAAGATAAGGAAAAGCATTGTTGATAGTTTTACTAAAAAAATATTTAGCTGAAAATTTAATGAAATGGATTGTTTTTACAATCTACGGGTATTTAATCAATAGCTAACTAAATCAAATAAAAGTCAATTTAATACCTGGTTGCACTTTGCTAAAACCCTCACTTACTAAAGCCTCAGCAGCTATTTTTAAACGTTTTTTTACAGATAGGGTATAATTTAATTTTACAGCCCTACCTTCCACAATATCAGCATTATTTAACTGATAGCCGACTCCTACTGCATGTCCAGAAATAAATTTATTCTGATTGCTTTCTAAACCAATGCTCGTTTCGGCAAATAACACAGGTTCTACCTCTAGTTTGTTATTTTCATTTTGCTGCATTAATCCATAAGCAGATGCACCCAAGTTTAATTGAGTAGTCGTACCAACGTTTTCTTTTAAGTTGAAACTTGAATTAATAGATACCACAGGAGCTACAGAACCAGCAGTAAATGCTACACCTACAGGTAAACTCATATTTATCTTGTTTCTCTTTTGCAGGGATTCACTCAAAATTTCACCATTATTTTTTGCAAAAGGCAATAACATGTTGATTTTGGAATCTTCTTCTGGCAGTGCTTCAGATACTTCACTTTGGGTATAAGTCGCATCATAGTTTAATAGCTCATAACCCATTGCTTCACTCAATGTTTGCTCCTCAAATCTTATTGGCTTCATAGCTAAAGAAGCAATTGGCTCAACTTCTTCTGCTACATTACTCACTAACTGTATTTCTTGAAAAGCCTGCAAGAAATTGTCTTCCTGAATTTTTAAGGCTTCATCATTTTGATCTTCAATTAAAAGCTCTTCAGAAATCTCAGCAACCAGTTCTGGAATAGAATTTTCCACATTTGATTTGGTAAAGAAGGAAATACTATAAGTAGCTGCGGTAACCAATACGATTACTGCTGCTGCTAAATCAAAAAAACTACGACGTGTTTTAGTGTTATCTCCGTTCAGTCCTAATTGAATTCTTTCAAAAACATCTTCTTTGTCCCAGTCTTTTGCTTGTGGAGGCACGCCACCCATATCTTCCAGTGCATTCCTGAACAAATTATCTAGTTGTTCATCTTTCATTATATATCCCGTTTTTTGCCAATAATGTTCTTAATGATGCCCTAGCTTTACTAAGCTGTGACTTAGAGGTATTTTCACTGATTCCCAGTTGTTCTGCAATTTCTTTATGGCTATAGCCTTCTATTGCATATAAGTTAAAAACTGTACGGTAACCAGCTGGTAATTTCAATACCAAAGCGTAAATATCTTCTGCCGCCATTTTACCTTCAGCAGTAGCATTTGTCGCCACCAATTTTGCTTCCGAATCTTGTACTAAGTTAAAATTATTATTTTTTCTCAAAAGCATTAAGCATTCATTTATTACTATCCTTTTCATCCAGCCATCTAAGCTGCCTTTGCCTCTGTAATCAAATAAATCTAGTTTGCTGAAGATTTTCATAAATGCCTTAACAAGTACGTCTTCTGCCTCAGGTTCATTACGTACATACCTGAAACAGAGCCTAAACATTTTCTCTGAGTAGCGCTCATACAATACCCTTTGGGCTCTGCTATCGCCTTTCCTACAGCGTTCTATTAGCTGTTCCTCGTCCAAATCTTGTTGTATTTTAGTAGAAGTATTCAATAGCAAAATGCATTAATTCAAAAATGGTTGCCTAGCAGATATTATCTTTTTAATTAAAGTACCGAAATTGGGAAGTGCTAAGAATTATTGAAGTTGATAAACTGCTTGGTGCAATCAAATGTAGATTATACAACTATGTTTAGCTGTTAAACTGCTGTTAAAAAAGAGTAAAAGATGTTAAACAGTCCCATTTCTATTTTCAGAGCATAGCGCATAAGATATTACCATGCAAAGTAAAACAGCAACAGCTTTTCTAAATATTCTTTCTGTAAAATTGGATTGAGTAAAGAGATAAAATGGTTAAAACAGATAAAAAAAGAACAAATAATGGCTTTTTACTTGATTTGAACAATTAAAATAGACTTACTTTTATAGGCAATAATCAATAAAAAACTAAATTAGAGCATATTATCGATGAATAGAGAATTATCTTTGAAATACAAATAATTGTGATGCGAGTTAGCCTATATGGTTTAAAAGCTTATCTGTATCTTTTCAAACCTATTTTTCTATAAGATTGATCTTTAGAAACAAATTAATGGCAGTGTAGATGTTATGAACAATAAGATATTTGCTGGTTTAGCTATTTTTTTATCTATACTTTTGGTAGGCATTTTTTTCGTTTTCACACTCGACACCTATTATAAGAGTATAAACTCAAAAAAAGTTACCATTGAAGAAGTACTTGAAAACGACAGCTTAAAAATTCATTTTGGTATTGGTAATGAACAGAACCCTGAAGACTTAAATCTCACACATAAAACTATTACGTTCAATTCCTTTGACAATACACCTCTAGAAGCCTGGTATATCCCTGCTTCTAAACCAGCTTCTAATTGTATAATTATCAGTCATGACATCAATTCAAATAGGCTTGAAGGCTTGAAATATCTTAAAGCATTCAATAAAAGTGGCATATTGAACAACTATCATATTTTAATGCCCGACCTAAGAAATGCAGGCGTTTCTGGTGGTGGTACCACACTTATGGGTTACAAAACAGCAGAAGATATTGTAACCTGTATGACCTTAATGAAGGAAAATTTTAACATAGATTCTTTTGTACTTTTTGGAATTGGACAAGGAGCTATTGCCTCTGCCATAGCCGTAAAAAGAGCTGACTTACAAAAACACCTCAACAACTTAGATTTAAAAGTAAGTGCTATCATTATGGATTCGCCATGGAGTAATGTTAGCAAGGTGATACACCAAAAACATGAAAGCATAGCAGGACCTATTGCCAATGCAGTTTCTTATTATTTTAATAATAATGTTGATGGATACCTTGATTACATGAGGCTAGGGTTTCTGTTAAAAAAAACAGATTATGAAACGCTTATACTTCAAAATATTGGTGATGAAGTTACCACTACTCCAATGTTATTAGAAGAACTAAGAGAAATTCCATCGGTTCAATTAGAACTCTTCGATGGTGATGAACACGCTAAAATAATATTACACCCCGGCTACAAACAAAGATATTTAAGCGCAATTAAGAATTTACTACAATAGCAATATTTCAATCTACTTCAATAAAGTAAAAGTAACTCTTCTGTTATCTTGCCTACCAGCTTCTGTAGCATTACTTCTAACTGGTTTGCCACTTCCAAAACCTTCCGTCTCTATTCTTACTTCAGCAATACCATTTTTTACTAAATATTCTTTTACACTTTTTGCTCGGGCATTTGAAAGGTTTATATTAAATGATTTATTGCCAATATTATCGGTATGCCCTGCTATTTTAATTCTTTGCTTACTATTATCTTTCAGTAACTTAATTACCTGTTCTAATTCTTTAAATGAAAAAGGTTTAATATCAGACTTGCCTATGTCGAATAATACATTTTTTAGAATAACCTCAGTATTGAAACTAACTTCTTGAGATGAATCAAAATAAAGCAACGAGTCTACAGAAGCGTGTTTTTCAAAAAAACTTTGTGTAAATGTGGGTAAACCCAATTGTGCTAATCCTGGACTAATATCTACTCCCTGATTGTCATAAGCACAAGCCTCACCAATACTATCAGGATAAGCAATTACACCCAAAAAGGACTGTTTATACAAAGGAAAGTATATTCTCCCATCGACAGCCAATTGTAAAGCCCCAATCCACTTGCCACCTATTGTCTCACCTACTTTTTTTACAGAAGCCTGAATTTTTTCTGTAGACCCGGCTTGTAAATTATATTGATACACTTTGCCAGTACCTGCAGCACTCACATATAGTAATGAACCAGAAGGAGAAAACTCAATCCCATAATTATAAGAGCCCTTGGGTAATTCTAATGACAGGGTATTACTTAATTTCCCTGTTTCATTATCGAAATCGAAAAGTTCTGTTATATGATCGGCTTCAAGTGCTAAAGCTATTTGGGTACCATCTGGCGAGGCTTTCATGTATCCTTGTGTGTTCGTGGTTGAACCCTCATGTATGGATCCAATGGCGCTTTCTACTGGTTTCGAAATAATTCCACTTTCATCTATTTTATAAGCAAGGAAACGATTGCTGTTCCACTCGTGGGCTATCACCCATATCGATACACCATCTCTATGTTTTACTGCCGTTATTTTCTCTGCAACAGGAGTTGTTAACAGTAAGTTTTTCACAGCTACATCTCCTAAACCATTGGCCAAGCTTATGTCTACCATTGAATATCTTAAACCTGCTTCCCCACCAGCAGAAGCCACTGTAAAAAGATAATAAATGCCATTACTAGCGGGTTTAGGAATAATCACACCTGATTGGGTAGACGAAGGATGCCCTTTGAGATTCAATCCGTTCGGCATGGTCTGATGCAATCTGTTCCAAACTTTTATCCCATCTGTATAAAATAGTAGGTTTCCATCCTTGTCACTAATAGAAGCGCAACCTTCTTCGGTATTTATTTCACTTTTCTGAATAGTTTTTGGTTTTCCTTTGCTGAAATCAACCGCAGCATATTGACCAAAATACCATAGATTAGCCTCTGCTTGACCAAAAGCTTGATAACTTAAGAAAAAAACAAAAAGAGAAAATAGTAGCTGTCGCTTCATAGGTCAATCACAAAAAATGCGCTGCACGAGCTCAAAAAAGTTTTGTGTTACCAACGAAGACGGGAGTGATTCATTTCTAGTGAAAAGCAGCTAGAACGCTACTTGTAAGATTCAACTTAAAATTAAGCTATTCTACTATTAAGAAATATCAATTGAAGCTTTAAGACTGAAGTATCTGTAACAGGTAAAAAAACTTTAAAATCGTCGAATTTCCGAATATTATATCCGTAAATATTGGATTTTTGAAAACAAAACTTGAAATTGGGGGCGTAAACCCAAAATTCTATCAAAATGCCCGAAAACGAAAAAAGTAGTGTTTTTTATGATTTTGTCAGAAATATAGAAACCAATATCAGCAAACTGGCAAGCCTTGAAATCAAAACAATTATAGGTGATTATCAAGTAGACCATGAAGAAAATATCATGGTTAAAAAAGATGGGGAATTTCAGGTGCTACAAAGTCGTATAAACCTCATACAAGGCGATATGGTAACCAACATGAGCAGCGAATTAGTAACCGATAAATATGCTTGGTTACGCGATTTCCATGCCCGTAAAGAAGAAAGAGGACACGAGATTATTGATAATAATGTAAAAGCAATTATCTCTCTTTACGAATTATACAAAAAGACCAAGGGAGTAAACCTTAATGAAGAAAACATAGACGATGAAGATGCAGAAATATAATTAAGTAGGAGCTATCTCAATAGCTCCTTCTTGCCCACTTCATTTTTTTATCTATGCTAATTAAAAACTAGTAGCTTCATCTAGCAATTTCAGCCTACCTCCAATGAGAGACTACCTAAAAAACCTGGCAGCAGACTTACTTACACTTGAGGTAAATACCATCGTAAAAGAACAAACTACTTCTAGTAAAATGCCCGCTACAAAGCGGGTAGCATTGCTCGAAATTGCCAGTGGCTACCGCGAACTTTTAGTTGATTATGGATTGGCTGTACTACAAAAACCCGAAGATGATACAGGCATACTTGCCGCAAACTTGGGTGACTTTCCTGTATTTATGAAATGGCAATTCGGTGGAGAATACTCTTTTAAAGAAATTTATAGTGTAGCCCTGAAAGGTTCTGAATTCTATGCCAAAAGAGCAGAAAGAAGTAAGAATTATGAGCGAGTTATTGAATTAGAAGAGCGATCTAAACTATTAATGAGGCTCGTCAAGCATAGTTCTAACCTCATAGGCATGTTTAAAATGCGGCGTAAAGATTATGAAATCAGTGAAGAAGTTTGGCCAGATTCTTCACTTATCAATGAAAAAACTGGGCACTATCCTTCGCTTGACGATATGGCTGTTTGGAACAATGATGTAGATCTTTCTACAATTAATAAAATTGACGATTTAGATTTGACCCCTGACCAAGTAACCTTGATCCGTAAAACTTGGGAAATTGGCACACAAAAAATATTGATGCAAACCATTGTGCAAATTGACGGTGATATTACCAACTACCTTACCAACCAATTTGTAAACCTTACCCCAGAACTAAAAGCTATTGTTTTGAACCTACACAACGACGCCACTGAGTCTGGCGCTCGAATCTGGAATATGCTCTTTAAAACTGTTTCTCAATTAGCAGGTAGGGCGTTTAGAAAGATCTTCGATAGAAAATAATAAAAATATGAAGGAGGAAATTTTCAATAGCTTAAAGTATATATTTTTTAAAATATTGAATTTTCCTAAAGAAGTTTTTCATGCTTTTATAGCTCCTTTTCGGGTTTATAGGTTTTTGAAAAATATGCTTAGAGAAGGCTTCTATGAAATAACAACAGATTTTGAGTTTGAAGGAAATCCTTATCAATTCAGAACATTGATTCAGCCCGACGCAGATATAATCAATTATATACCTGATATTACCAAGCATACAAAAAAAAAATGGCTTGAAACGTTCAAAACAGAATACAAGACCCATATAGAAAATATAGAGTTTTTCTTAGAAAGGGCTACCGAAAGTCAATTGGCCTTAAGTCGACTTATAGATACTGGAATTATTACCATTAATGGCTATCCGATCTGGAAGTTTATAGAACAATTTTCGGTTGAAACCGCTGGAATAAGCGGAGCAACTTTGGCGCTTTCTGTTGCCTTTAGAAAATTCTTAAAACCGTATATTGTCAAGTTTTCTCTCAGAGGTATTTTTAGACTGGCAAGAGTTTACTTTAGGAAGAAGTTGAGTTAATTACTTTAGAATTGCTTTAGCCGTATCTATCTGACACACATTAAAAAAGCCTAATGCACCACCTCTTACATTGGTAATCGGATTATCTGGCACTGCTTGAGCAGGGCTACCTGAAGCTGCCAAGGAAAGTAAGCCGTTATAATAATTAAATGCAGATTCGGTAAGAGAATAATTAAATAGTGTAAGGGTATCACCTATATTGGCACTATCTAATGCAATAAAGTAAGGTAACTCAAAAGATACTTGTAGCCCATTAAGGTTTTCGTCATTGCTTAAGATAATATCTTCACTACTTATGAATTCACCATTGAGGTAAATTTCCCACATGTAGAAATTTGTACTATTGCCATTTTCGGTAAAATGTGCAACAGGATAATAACCATCATCAAAAGATAAATCTTCTTCTCTCTTAATTACCGAAACAGAATCTAATATTAATTTTTCAGGCATCTCTCCTCTCGCTTCATACACCCTATTTTCAGCAATTACTGTTAGTTCTACGGCTTCGCCTACAGCTATTTCTTGAAACATATCGGTACCAAATCTGCCGTTTTCTATTTCTGAAAGGTTTGTCTCAATTCCTTGGTAATTAATTTTTACTTCTGCGCCTTGAACAAAAGGATTAGGATCAGGCGAATTAAAGGGAGCTGTTTTGCTAAGTAAGATCTCATTCCTATTCTCGAAATTACTAATTATACCGTCTACCACCAGTACAGGATCCGCAGAAACCAGTTCAGGATTTACTACTTCTTCACAACTAATTAAAGACAAAAACAAAAAAATAAAATGTCTAATTCTAATATTCATGCTCCTTCAACAATATACAGCCTTTTCAGGATTGTGAATCATTAACAAAAAAGAACAATTTTTAGCTCACATTTTCAGAGATTTTTAATTAATTACTGAAACTATTCAGATTGTAAGCTCATTAATTTATTATCAGGCTTTTACTTTAAAATCAAGCAATAATATTTCTGAATAATTTTTACACTTAAAATAAGTAACCCTTTTGTATACAATTGCATTGTATAGAAGGTTTCTTATAAAATTTTTATACACATTGTATTACAGGCAATTTTATATTAAAAAATTAATACATCCTCTATTTAGCTTTATTACACAAGGAGTAACACCTAAAAAACTTGCGCTAACTATTGCTTTTGGAGTAACCTTTGGTGTATTGCCTGTTTTCGGACTACCAACTATTTTATCGTTAATTTTTGCCCTAATACTCCGTTTGAATATAGCAGCCATTCAATTGGTGAATTATTTTATGTATCCGTTGTGGATCATCTTGTTCATTCCATTTCTTTCGGCTGGTAACATGTTATTCGATGCACCTCCAATTAATCTTTCTTTTGCAGAAATAGAATTTTTGATCAAAGAAGATTTTAGCAAGGCGGTTAATTTATTGGGAATGGCACATCTAAGGGCAACTTTGGTATGGGTTGCTACAGCTCCATTAATTGGTGTTAGCACTTATTATCTTACGCTTCCAATTTTTACTAAATATGCATTGAAGAAAATGAAAACGCAATAGAAGAACTTGTCTTAGAAAAAAAGCCCCTTTGCATTGAAATACAAAGGGGCTTTTCTTTATTCAATTTCTGATTTATTCGTTACCAGCGTTTGGCATGGCATCTAGTTTTTTCTTTAGCTCTTCAACTTTATCTTTATCACCCAACAAATAATAAATTCTTTGTAAAACTTCTACTGGTTGTCTCTCAGAGCCATCTAAGCTTATTACTTTTTCGAATGCAGGAGCTGCTTCTTTGTAAAAAGCATTGGCTTCTTCTTCAAGGGCTTTACCTTTTTCACCATCTTCACCTGCCATAAAGTTACCATTCATATCTTTGTATTCTTCAGCAGCAGTATGCTTTTTATTGCCCAAAGTAAAGAACATAGCGCCTAAGTTATAATAAGCATCGTAATATTCAGAATCCATCTCGATGGCCTTATTATAGTTCTCTTTTGATTTTTCGTAGTTTTTAAGCCTATCATACAGAATACCGAGGTTAAAATACAATTGCTTATCAGGCTTTTCACTTACAACACTTTCCATTTGAGAAATGGCAGCCTCTGTCTTATCTAATTTAATATAAGTATTGATAGCCGTTGACTGTAATTGTTCATCATTTGGAAAAACATCTAGACCTTCTTCTAAAACTGCTAATGCATCCTCAAATCTAGCTGAAGCTTTGGTTGAATCTTCCTTATTTTCCGCATCTATCATCATATTATTGGCATCATTGAAAATAAAACCAGATAAAATATTAAAACCAGAGTATCCAGTTGAGTCAACTCTAAATTTCATATCCATTAACTCTCTTGAATATTTCTCAATTACTTCACCATCTGGCTCATCTAAGTTATAAGCAGCACTTATAATATTCATTATAGAGAAAGTATCTCTAGGCTTAATTATGAGGGCTTTTTCGAAATAATCTACAGCTCCTGCTAAATCAGAAGCATCAAAAGACTCTGCTCCTTTCATGTATAAATCACTAAAAAGTCTTTCTACCATAGGTACTCCTTGAAGATCTTGGGTCATCATAACATATTTTTCTTGTGGCCCATATACAGTCACATATGTCAATGAAGTTTCTTTCTCTACTTCTTTAATTTTAGCAAATGATTTGTTTACCTCTTCAAGCGGATTATCTACCAATGCTTTATGAGCATCATTATCAGTAGTGGCAATAGCTGCATAGACTTCTGCACGAGTTAACCAAGGCTTTCCTTTAAGTATTTTTTTCTCATTTTTAGGATCGGCAAAAAAACCATCTACATGGGCTTTTGCTAAATCTAGTTCGCCTTCTTTTAAATGATTTGCCGCCTTGGTAAGACTGGGTTTACCAATATCTTGACTAAACGCGGAGCCAGCCAATAAAAACACTGAAAGTGTAAGTAAGGAAATTACGATTTTTTTCATATCAAATAAATTTAATAATTAGTTTGTTGTGTTCAGATAAATACCAAGACATGTTAATTCATGACCGACTTACCTCTTTCATTATATGTAAATATTTCGTTAACAGCCTAGAGAAGCAAAAATAACAGATTTTCTTTAATCCAATTTTATTCTATTTTCTTGTGAGTGCTGATGTAGAATCATTCACTTTTCTTTAATAATACATTTGCGAATGTGTAATATTTAAGCGTAAAATTAAAAAAAATTACTAATCTTCATTAATTCTTCACAATTGAATTCATTAAAAAAAGGATGATATTACATGCTTAATATCAGTTCTTTCTTTTTAATCCGCAAAAAAATAACCTTGAGCGTATCAAGACTATCACTTTTTACCTGATTATTTGAACTTAAAGGTTTGGTATATAAAATGGAAGTATCGTTAGATTTTTGGATGTTATCTTTCAAGGGCAACTCGTTAGCAAAATTATATTGGTAAGCTTCCCAAACTTGCTGCTCCTTTTTATTGGTCAAATTAGTAGAATCACAAATAATGATACATTCTTGTACTAAATCATTACTAATTTCAATACGATCATTACAAGAGGTGGAAGATAATTTTAAATCTGAAATAATTACTTTCCCAGAATCATAAGCTGCCTGTACAATTTGGGCATCAGTAAACCTTCGTATTTTCCGCTCATTTATTTCTTCCTTTACTTTCTCAACATCCATGTCGGCTTGCTTTACACTACATGAAATACAGAATAAAAGACAAGCGTTGAAAAGTAATAATCTAAGTATCTTCCACATAAACTTGTAATTGATGCTAATTTTGGTAGCACAAAACGTTAAAGCTAAGTGTTTTAATTTATACAGCCTACTTACCTAACAATACAATGCCCCCGATTGGTTGCAATGTTATTTTTCCATTGTTGATTGTGTATGATTTCCCTGTATAATAATCTTTCACTTTTTCCCCATCTTTAAACACACCAAATACATCCATCATGATGTTATCAGTAGTTTGGTCTAAATCCAGTGCTACTAATATATTATCTTCCACGCCATTTTTACTGAATTCTCTTTTGAATATGTAAGGTTCCTGTTGCAACATAGTATGCCTACCTAAGCCCACGGCCAAGTGGTGTTTTCTAAATTGACCTAGCTTCTGCCAGTGTTTCAATACATTTTCGACTGCATATCCATTTTTATTCACTTTATTTTCAAGCTCTTCCCAGTTCATGAAAGTTCTTAAATTAGCATCACCCACGGCACCTTCTGCTGTTAATGCACGTGCTGTTTCGTCTCCATAATACACTTGTGAAGAACCTGGACAAAGCAACAACTTCGTTCCAGCCTCAAAAACTTTTTGCCGCTCCTTGTCATAAGGCGAGCCATCGTCATGAGAAGATAGGTAATTGAGTACACTAAGTCCTTCTAAAGAGGTATTAAGTATCGAATCATATACACTGAAAATAGCTTCATAATCTTTTGCTGCATCAGTTTTCAATGAAAAGTTAATTAAACTTTCAAACCCATTTTCGAAGAAGTTAACGGTCTCATTATTTCCCATATTAAATGCTTGTCCATCGTAATGGCTGTAATTATAAACTTCGCCTGTCATAAAAAAAGGCAAATCGTCTAGCTTCTTATCAGGATTTGCATCTTTCCAAGCCTTTAATGCCAACAATCCTTCGGCTTTTAATTCTTTCCAGATAGAAGCATGGGTATGCTTGGCTGTGTCTACTCTAAAGCCATCAATTCCCATTTCTCTAACCCAATCGGTAAGCCACTTTATAATGTAAAACCTAGGCGCACGTGGATAGCCAGTGCGCTCAAAAAACATATCTAATTCTTTTATTTCCTGATCATAGCGCCCTTCTTCTTTCCATTTTTCAACTAAAAACGGAGGTATTTCAACGGCTTCGTCTTTCCCAGTGTATACATCGGGTAAATTGTCTACCAAAGTACACTCTACTGTAGAATTAATATCTTCAAAAGAACAGGTTGGTGAAGTTCTTACCCAAGAGTCTGGCCATTGAGTATCAATTGGTGTTACCGGACCAGTATGATTTATTACAGCATCCATCAATATTCTAATTCCATGTTCGTGGGCTGTTTCTACTAATTTTTTTAGTTCTTCTACAGTGCCGAAGTTAGGATCTATAGCTGTCCAATCTCTTGCCCAGTATCCATGATAACCATAGGTTTTACCCGTTCCTTCATCTGTAAAACTACTAATCTGCTCTACTGGCGGTGTAAACCAAATTGCCGTTATCCCCAAATCATCGAAATAACCTTCTGTAATTTTCTGGGTAATACCTTCTAAGTCACCTCCCATAAAATTTCTTAAAGTAGCGCCATCTGGTTTGCGTTCGTACTGTAAATCATTGTTGGGAGAACTATTGTAAAAACGATCTGTAAGTAAAAAATAAACATTGGCGTTACCCCACTCAAAGGGTACTTTAGCTTTTACTTCATCCTGTTCTTTTTCCGAAGTCTCATTGGGCTGCTCCGTGTTACAAGCAATCATCATCAAGCATAAAAACAGGTAGTATTTCAGTTTCATAATATCGTTATGTTTAGTTTTTTATTAAAGCATCAAACTATGCTTAAACTGATTAATTTGTAGTGAATAAAAATATGTAACCAGGAATTGAGGGGGGAAATTAATAAAAAGCTTATTGGTTGGCAAGCAACTGAAAATCAAGTATAAAATGTAATCGATTGCATAGATTAATTACTTGAATAATTACTTATTTTGGTTAAGAAAATAGGTAATTTGAGAAAGTTTTTTGACAAAATCCCATTTCAAAAAAAGAAGAAAAAAGCTATTTCATAGCTAAATCAGACCCAAAAAATCATTCATTTTAGAATTGATTCATATGCTGCTTCTTATTGTATAATGTATTCTATTTTAGGTAAAATTTTTACATTTCTGCTGATATATCAAATCTTTGAATCTCTTCTATAAGAAATCGGGCCTGTTTAAGTTATTAATTCAGTGAAAATCTAACACTACTAAAGTGTTTTATTCAAGTAAGAACTAATAGACAAACAACAGATACCAATGTATAGCTATAACATTCTTAACTTTGAACTTATCTACATTTAGATACTGGAAACTCAACCAAAAAATAAATTTTACCTTAACGGTAGCTTCGAGTACCATCATTATTGCTATGGCTCTTTTGGCCTATTTTAAAAGTGAGTTTCACCTTAAAGAGCAATCTTTCGATCATTTAACTTCTTTAACCGAAAGTAGAAAAAGATATATTATAAATTACTTTGAACAAATAAAGGGACAACTTCTCACTCAAACTCAAAGTATTACAATCCAAAATGCGCTCATCGATTTCAACAATGCATTCTCATCTTTAGAAAGAAGTTTGATACAAGGGGAACTTTCCAATGCCAATGAAGCAAATTTGAAATATTACGATGAAGAGTTTTTACCAAGGCTCAATTCCAATATTAGCAAAACGGCAAAAGCAGATTTCTTTTTACCAAGAAACAATGTGAGTAGTTACCTTCAATTTCATTATATTTCAAATAATGTTTTCGAAACAGGTAAAAAAGACAATTTAACCCTAAGTGAATCTGATACTTCAACCTATAGCATTGCTCATAAAAAGTATCATCCTATCATAAAAAGCTTTTTAAACGAGTTTTCCTACTACGACATTTTCTTGGTAAACAATGAAGGAGATATAGTTTATAGTGTCTTCAAAGAAGTAGATTTTGGTACAAACCTTCTCAAAGGGCAATACGCTCAAACTAATTTTGCCAAGGCTTTTAAAGCAGCTAAGCATTTAACAGAAAAGAACCAGGTGGCCCTATTCGACTTTGAAAATTATTTACCATCCTATTCGGCTCCCGCTTCATTTGTTGCTGCTCCAATTTTTAAAAACTCCCAAAAAATTGGAGTGCTTATTTTCCAAATGCCTGTCGATAAAATAAACAACATTATGACAGGGAACGGAAATTGGCATTCAGAAGGTTTAGGCAATTCAGGAGAATGCTACATTGTTGGTAATGATTTTAAAATGCGTTCACAGCCGCGTTTACTTTTAGAAAATGTAGACAACTACCTGAAGTCTTTAGAAGAAAATGAAATTGAACCAGAAGTAATTGGTAAAATTGCCAATATTGAAAATGCGATTTTATTACAACCTGTCAATACATTACCAGTAAAACATGCCCTACAAGGAAAAAAAGGAATAACAACCGCTTCGAATTATTTAGGAGAAGAAGTTTTAAGTGCTTACAGCAATATTCATTTACTTGGATTACATTGGGGTATTATCGCAGAAATATCTGCTGATGAAGCATTTGCACCAGTAAAAAGTATTAGAAATTATATGTTGCTCATTAGTCTGCTACTATTAGTTTTAGTAGTTTTTTTAGCAAGGTATGTTTCAGCTACTATTTCAAAACCACTAATTGAAACTGAAAAAAATATTACGAAGGTTGCCAAAGGTATCACTCCAGAGATAGAAAAGTTATCAGGTAAAGACGAAGTATCCGCTATTAATAATGCCTTATATGATTTAGTGGATGTGCAAAAACACATTACAACATTTACTGAACATATTGGCAAAGGAAATTTTGATATAAATTTTAGTCCGCGTAGTGAGCAAGATACTTTAGGTTATTCGCTGGTTGAAATGAAAAATGAGCTTTTACAAAGCAAAGAGGCAGAAGAAATACGTCAATGGACGAATGAAGGGATTAGTTCGGTTACTAATATATTAAGGATACATAGTGATATAGAGGAAGCAGCCAATGAATTAATCGTATTTTTATCAAAGTATATCCATGCTCGCGTAATTGGATTATACATTGCTGAGAAAGAAGATGAAAATACCTTTTTACACCTTAAAGCTTGTTATGCATTTGATAGGAAAAAGCTAATTGAACAAAAAATAAAGGCAGGTGATGGTTTAATCGGTCAAGTATTTTTAGAAGGTGAAACAACTTGTTTATCACAAATACCAGAAAACTACCTTAGCATTAAATCTGGGCTCGGAGATAGTTCTCCACAATTTTTAGCGATAATACCATTAGTTTATAATGAAGAAGTGCATGGAATATTAGAACTTGCTGCTTTTCAAGCTTTTCCAACTCACATCATTAAGTTTCTAGAAAAAGTAGCAGAAAGTGTTGCAGCAGCTGTAATCAATCTATATTCGAGTTCTGAAACTAGAATTCTTCTTGAAAAAAGTAAACAACAAACTGAAGCACTCGTGGAAAAAGAGTTTATCTTACAACAACAAATAGAAGAACTAGAAGTAACCAGAGAAGAATTTAAGTTAAAAGAGGAAAGACTTAAAAAGGAAATATCGCAACTAAAATCACAAAACAATAAAGAAGCTTAAATTTTGGTTTCTTTTTCTTGCCATAAGCAAAAACATTTTATAATACCATTTCTTTTTACTAAATCAGCTCAACTATCCTTCAGAGTGTTTGGTTTAATAATACCGCTAAAAACTTACCGGTACAATCTCTTTCTATAACCTGCCTTAAATTGTAACAAAAACATACTATTAACTGTATCAAAAACGATACAGCTTGAAGAAATTTAAATTTGTATACCTCTGTATTCCAGACACTTACATTACTGGATTCTCTTTTGCTATTTTCATAACGAAATCGAAACAATCAATTCTTTTTCAAATTCTTCCATCTTGGTATTTTTAAGTTTAAGTAATTAGAGACCCATGTTAAAATTTTATTTCAAAACTGCCTTTAGAAATTTATTACGTAATCGCGTACATACAATTATTAATTTATTGGGACTCTCATTAGGTATTGCATTTGCGCTTATCGCATTTCTTATCGTTTCATTTGAATTGAGTTTCGATAAGCACCATCCTCAGGTAGAAAAGACTTACAGGGTAGTAACCATCCCTGAATTTAGTGGAGAAATTTTTTATAATCCAGGAGTTGCTTATAGTGTACCTAGCATGTTAAGAGATAATATTCCCGAAGTTGAAGTTATTTCAAAGCTGGTTTCTCGTGGTGGTACCAAAGTAAAATGGATCCACCAGGATGCTCAGGGAAATGAACAAGTAAAAGATGTAGAAATAAATAATGCTGCATCAATAACTAATAAATACTTTGAGCTATTCCAAGTTGAATGGTTATATGGAAATCCTGAAACATCTCTTAGTTCACCAAACTCTATAGTGCTTTCAGAAAAACAGGCGAAACAAATATTTGGAGAAATTTCTCCAATTGGACAAACATTACAATGGAAAACTTGGGATGAAGAATATGAGATACAAGTCACAGGAATTATGGCAAATCCAAAACTTAATTCAAACCTCGGATTTAATGCTTTAATCCCATACAGTTTAACCGATAATAAACCTGATAAAGAAGTTTATACAAGTGTTAATGGAGATGACCAGTGTTTTATAACAATAAATTCACAAGATATAAAAGCCGTCGAAGATAAGATAAATGAATTGTACTTAGAAAAAATTAAAGACGATCCTTATGTAGACAAATGGCTTCTTGGTTTACAACCACTATCAGATGTACACTTTAATCCTAATTATGGTACGCCTACAGGCAAAATTTCCAATAAACGTCTATTATGGGCATTGGTTGCGATTGGTATTTTCTTAGTAATTACTGCTTGTATCAATTACATCAATCTTTCTACAGCACTTTCTGTAAGCAGGTCTAAAGAAGTAGGAATTAGGAAAGTGATGGGAAGCAGAAAAAGTAGCTTGATCATACAGTTCTTATCTGAAACCCTATTGCTCTCAACTTTAGCACTGATTTTTTCGCTCGGGATTGTTGAGTTATTTATGTTGGGCATGCACCAGTTCATAGACTTAGGAGTTGAAGTTAATTTACTTAGGGATGCACTATCTTCAGGTATTTGGGTATATCTATTTTTGTTGATTATTCTTCTTATAACATCCTTCGCTGCTGGTTTTTATCCAGCCGTGGTCATGTCTTCTTTTTCACCGATAGTTTCCTTAAAAAACAAATTATCTAGTAGAGGAAAAAATGGGTTGAAGCTTCGTAGGGTATTGGTCGTTTTTCAATTCATGCTTTCTCAAGTTTTGATAGTAGGTACATTAGTTGTAATCTTTCAGATGGATTACATTCAAGATAAAGACCTTGGGTTTGACCAAACTGCTGTTGTAGGCCTTAGTCTACCTTTTAATTCGGAGTATACTGAGAAAGAAACTTACAAACTCGAAGCTGCCAGAATAGCGGGTATAAGTGCCGCTGCGCTTTCTAATAGCCCTCCATTTTCTAGGAATCGTAATTCTCAAGATATCAACATTAACAATGGAAAGGAAAAGGTCAAGAAAATGGCAGATATAAAAAAAGTGGAACCTAACTTTTTAGATATCTATAATTTAAAACTAATAGCAGGTCGTTCATTTATTGCCAGTGATACATTGTATGAAATTGTGGTTAATGAACAGTTTTTGAAAATGGCAGGTATTACCGACCCACAAAAAGCTTTATCATCAGAAATTGAAATTACTAGTTTAGATGGTGAACCCTACCCTATTGTTGGGGTAGTCAAAGATTTTCACATGCAAACACTACATGATGAAATAAGACCCTTGTTCATAGGTTCGGAAAAGTATAATATGTCCTTTTTAAATCTTAAAGTAAACCCGAATCAATGGCAAAGCACCCGGACTGCTTTAGAAAAAATTTGGAAAGAAAGATTCCCAGAAGATACTTTTGACCCCTACTTTCTAGACGATAAGGTTACCGACTTTTATAAAGAAGAAAAAAGGATTTTGCGATTGTTTAATTTGTTTTCAGGTTTAGCCATTTTCATCAGTTGTCTGGGTCTATATGGCTTGGTTTCATTCCTTGCCCTTCAAAAAAAGAAAGAAGTAGGTATTCGCAAAGTATTGGGTGCTTCTATCAGCAGTATAATCATGTTGTTTTCTTTAGAATTTGTGAAGCTGTTATTTATCGCTCTAATCGTTTCCATACCCTTAGGTTGGTGGTTAATGGATAATTGGTTAGAAGATTTTGCCTATCGGATAGAAATTGATTACAAAATTTTCTTGCTGGCAGGAGCAGCAGCATTGTTCATTTCATTACTCACCATCAGTTTTAGATCGGTTAAAGCAGCCTTGGCAAATCCTGCCAATTCTCTAAGAAGTGAATAAGGGTATGAAAACATAAAAATAGCCTACGGAATAGCTTGGGTTTTTTCGAGCACATTTAATATTATGCTTTGCATGATGCTGCCGTTGTTTGGTCCCACCCAATTCATTTCCATGGTTTCGGGTTTGGCAATTTCATAGTAATATTTATCGGGTGTAATGTAACCAATATATGCGCCATTAAAATTATTGATCATCAATTGCTTTTCTGGTGAAAGCCTTTTTTCAATTTCTAATGCTATTTCTCCAGATAAGTCACAAGGAGTAGAAATCATGGTTAGGTTATCTATTTGCAAAACATCTAAATATGTTGGCTGTTCACCTGTGGCGGCTTCAAATAGCCAGTTTCTTGTGCGCCATTTAGGCAAAAACCTGATATGTAAGTCATCAAAATAAAGTGGCACTTTATCTATCCCCAAACTTTTAGGTTTGGTCAATGGAATATCTTGCCAAATTTCCAAAACTGATAAAGCAAGACCTTCCCCTATTTCTTTAGTAAGTTCAAAATAATCTTCTTCACCTCCTTTTTGTCCTTCTGGCGCATGGCTTCCCATTGGGCCAGCAATAAAAGCACTCATTTCTATAGCTGAATCTTGCTGTAAACGGTTGATAAGGTAATGAGGATAATCATTACTAATGCTCAAATGTCTGCTGCTAATTGTTGTGGGATGCGCTGTAAAACTTACAATAGCGGCTTCAGCCCCATTCTCTTTTTGAATCTTTAATATTTTAAAATTATCATTTTCACTCCCTTTCTCGGTAAGGCGATTTTTTACATATTGAGGCAACTTTAACGCTGTAAAACCAACTTTACTTGGCAAACTAGTCGTTTCAGCATCATGTAGGGCATTCATAATGGCATCTGATATTTTTTCTACATAGCCTTCATCAAATCCACCAGATACGAAAATACCATATAATCCTTTAGCCCAATTGCCAGTACCGTTGTGCGTATGGGTAGCAGTTAGGTATAATTCATTAAATCCCCAAGTTGTGCCCTTCAGTTTTTCTTTGAGTTTTGCAGTAACGGAAGGTGGGAAAATAAGCAAGTCTAATTCAATGATAGCAGCTTGTACATTTCCTTTTTTAAAAACAAATACCCGGCAATAGAGTGAATCGTGCACAGACTCATAGGCACTTCTATATCTGTAACCTGCCATAGGACTTATGTTATTGGGCATAATATTTTCATAAGCCCAGCCCGCCATAAATTGAGTGGAGGTATCATCATTTATAGCAAATTCCCAATACTTTAGCTCATTAATGGTTTGTTGATAAGAAGTCTCATCTTCAATGGAAATGTCTTCCACTAGTTCAATACTGAAAAGTAAAAAAACGATTATTATTACTAATAAAAAACCTATGAGTTTAACAGTAAATAAAAGCCATTTCATATTGCCAAACTTACTCTATATAAAAATCTTTTTAATAGTGATTACTATATATAATCTACCATGAGGCAGAAAAAATTCCATGCTTCATCAATGGCATTTTTAGGATTTGTCCATTTAAAATTAAACCTAGTGTGCCAAAAGATTAGAATAAAGTAAATGTGCAGCATTACTTAGAAGTGAGATTAAATATAAAAATGTATTATAATTTATAAATTGGGTACAGAACATTCATCCGACTAACTTCAAACTACTTTTCATTTGCACAATCAATGCTTTCGCTTATAATTACATTTTTCGATACAGTAAAAAAACTTTGGGACCACCCAAAAGCAACAAAACTGATAAGCCTTTCACTCATACTTAGTTTTTTTATTGGCTTGGTCATTTCTTGTCTTTCTTATTTCCCTTTTTTTGGTTTAGAACAAAGAAGTTTATTTCTCTCGATTGAATTAGCTTTTACAGTTTTGCTAATTTTCGAAATTTTGGGATTGGTATTCGTATTGCCAAAATCCGTTTCATCATCAGTAGGCAAACAATTCGAAATTCTTTCCATTATTCTTCTTCGATCTGCTTTTAAAGAATTCGGTGAAGTGGCTCCACCCATCACTTGGGAATATTTTGAGGACCCTACCTTTTATTACATGTTTGCCGATGCTTTTGGTGCGTTGGTCATTTTCGCTATTATCGGTATTTACTACAGAATGCAAAAACACGAAAGGATCACAAGTACCGATGAAGAGCAGCAACAATTCATTAAGTTTAAAAAACTCATAGCCACTTTCTTATTAGTCGTATTTTTCGGCATTGGCATTATAGATTTATTTGACCTGATCAACAGTAAACATTACCATAATTCTTTCAATACATTTTACTTATTCCTTATCTTTTCAGATGTACTCATTTTACTTTATTCCATTCGATTTTCAGATAAATATGTGTACATTTTCAGATATTCTTCCTTTACCTTTAGCACAATTTTAATACGATTTGCCCTATCAGCCGATCAGGTCATCAATGTAATCATAGGGATAATTTCAGGATTATTTGTTGTAGGACTTTCATACCTATATAATTTCTTCAGAAATCAAGAATAAACAACTCTCAGTTCAATATGCCTTTTTAAAACATTCGGCTTTAATTATAGATAGATGAAACCAATGATTGATGTTTCAACCTTATAGATTTATCTTTGTAAAGTAAAAAATGAATTCGTTTGGCATGAAACAATGTTGTGAATCATGTAATTGTAAGAAGAAGAAAAACACACGTATTGTATATTGGTTTTTTACCTGTATTTCAATAATTATCGTGGTGCATACCTTAATCCAATCTATATAATTTTAAAACTTAAATACATTTTAGATAATGAAAAAATTAAACCTAACGATTGCTATAAATTCTTCATTATACCTACTTTTTGCGTTTTTATTAAATGCTTGTAGTTCTCCAAAAAGTAGTGAATCGGAAAACGAAGCAGAAAGCACGCCTACAGAAGAAGTTGTAGAAAAAGAAAAACCTTCTATGGTTGCAGTAGCAAATTTCGATGCTGATTTCGATGCTGCCAGTACTACATTAGACGCATATTTTGTTTTAAAAAATGCTTTAGTTGCAACTAAAGCTGACCTTGCTCAAAAAGCGGCTAGTAAATTAGCAGAGTTATCTGAAGGTGATGTAAAAGCTGCTGCAGAAAGTATTGCAGCCAGTACTGATGTAAAAGAACAACGCAATTTGTTCAATACCATTTCTCAGCAAATGTATGAAGCCATAAAAGCAGATGGAGCAAATACCACCATCTACAAACAATACTGCCCTATGGCATTCAATAACGAAGGCGCTTATTGGTTAAGTAGTGAAGAAAAAATTATGAACCCTTATTTTGGAGATGTAATGTTGAATTGCGGCAGGGTTGATGAAACTTTGCAGGCTGCGGCAGATTAATCATCTTATAGTTATAAAAAACCGCTGTAATTTCTCTTTTACAGTGGTTTTAGTACTTAAATTGGATTTTTTAAATAAAATCTTTAGTACCCAAACATTAAAATGAGTGAACAAGAAAAAAAAGCATTAATTAATAATCTTGAGTATTTCATAGACTGTGCTAAGCTAGAAGCACAAAGCTTGAAACCAGACAATAACTACAACAAACTTAAAAAAGAAAACATAATAGAAAATATTACCATCGCCCAAAGATTATTGAACAGGTTAAAAGAAAAATAATCTCCTCGTATTCTAAAAAATCTAGATAAGCATATTATGGATTATACTAAAAATTTTAAGGCCTTTGTAGAAGATTACTTTAAGACAGAACCCTTGAGTAAAGAAAGGAGGCTTTTAGTAGATGGCCTTATGGATAAAATTGAAGTTTTGACAGATGAAGAACGAGATATATTTAGTCGACTAATGGAAGAACAGAACAGACCATTTAAAGAAAAAATCATTAAACAACTCGATGAAATGGAAAAAAAAGAAGTATAGAATCCTATATAAATACCAAATACATTGTACTAAAAAAATAACAACACAGTTTTAGTAGTTTTTTTGTTTCACAGATAAATAAATCATTTTTTTCTTTCATCTATCCATAAAAGATATCTAAAATTACCTATCCCCCTAAATTTCAGGCAACAATGAAGCTGCTGCTTCATCTAAAAACATAGCAGTAGCTGGGTGCTTTCTTAAAATAGAGGCTGGGCATGCTGTAGAAATTTCACCATATAAAGTTTCATAAACTGCTTTGGCTTTTCTAGAATCTGGTACAACACAACTGATAGTTTCACATCGCATGATGGCAGGTACTGTAAGCGTAAGGGCTTCTTTGGGAACCTCTTCAAATGTAGGAAACCAACCTTCACCAAATTGTTGATTTCGACAAGCTTCATCTAATGCTACTAATTTTACTAATTTGGTATCATTAAAATCTGCAACAGGTGGGTCGTTAAAAGCAATGTGTCCATTTTCACCAATGCCAATGCAAGCAATATCAATTTCATGATTCTTGAGCTCGGCTTCATATCTCTTCATTTCAAATTCTAAATCTTGAGCGTCACCATGTAGAAAATGAATTTTTGCAGGAGCTACTTCATCTAAAATCCTTTCCTTTAAATATTTTCTAAAACTAGCAGGATGCGTATCAGCAATGCCTTTATATTCATCTAAATGAAAAACTGTTACCTTTTCCCAGTGAACCTCGTTTTGCTTCAATGCATCTAAAAAAGTGAATTGCGAAGCTCCAGTAGCTAAAATTAAGTTAGCATTTCCTTTTTTATCAACAGCTTCCTGTAATTTTTTAGTAACAAATTCTGCGGCAGCCACCCCCATTTTCTCTGGGTTTTGGTATACAGTTATATCTAAATTTCCCTTTTTAAAATTTTTCATATTCATGCTATTTTAAAAGAACTCTTCTATCGCAAACCATGAAGTAATCAATGAAAATATAATAACAGCAATGATACCTACATTAAAAGCTAGTGTAGCTTTATGTTTCTTCATGAGTGTCGATTTATTAATCAATATAAATATAGGAATAGCTACTGCTGGTAAAATACAAGCTTGAAATATTTGAGAGAAAACCATGAGTGCGGGAGGTCTTTGCGCTAAAAAAACGCTGCCAAATGAAATCAATAATGCGATGATAATGAGAACTTTAGATTGCTTGGAGTGGATATTTCTTGGTTTACCGCTGTAGTCGGCCAACAACCAAGGCGCAATTAATACGATCGGAAAGATGGTAGAAAGGCCTGTAGCTACAATCCCTACAATTAAAATATAAGCCGCTACCCGACCTCCTAAGGGTTCAAAGAGGGCAATCATTTCAACCGTTTTCTCCAACTTGGCTCCAGATATATAAAGTGTTCCTGCCGCCACTGCCATAATAACTCCACTGAGTAAAAGCATCATGAAAGCAGATACAAAGGCATCCCGCTTTTCTGTTTGCAAATCATTGACTGACCAGCCTTTCTCCGCAACAACCACACTCCTCATAATAAAAACAGCGGCTGAGCAGGTAGTACCTGTAATGGCAGCAATAAGACCAAGCGCGCCTGGTGTTTCTGGAATACTAGGCACCATTCCCTGTACAATGGCCAATATATCTGGTTTGACCATTATGAAAACAACTATAAAAGAAATACCTACTAAAACTACCAAGGCTGTCAATACTTTTTCAAAAACTTGGTAGCGCCCATAAGATATAAGCAAGTACATTAAAATTGAGAGGAACAAAATAATCCAAAATCTACTGACAGCTAATCCATCTAAGGCTAATCGAATACCCTCTTGTACAAGGTCGGCTACTATACCCATTACTCCCATAATGGCGAGTAATTCCCCTACAATTAAGGCAATAATGATGTACAAGGAAAGCAGCCAACCAAACTTGAATTCTTTTTTGAAGTTATAGAGTGCGGTATGCCCTGAAACCAAGGTTACTTTTCCATAAGCTACCATGAGCACATAGGTGAAAATACAAGAAAGAATAAGTGCCCAAAACAGACTCATGCCATGTGCTGCTCCTGTTTTTGCCATGGTTGTCAAGCTTCCTGTCCCGATATTATATCCAATTAAGAATAACCCAGGACCAATGGCGCTTAAGGCAATAAGTATTCTCGAAACCAAAGTTTTATGTTGCATACATCATTGCTAAATCATATAAGAAATTTTATTCTTGGGCATATACCAATTTACCAGCTATGTAAGTCTTTTTAATTTCCATTTTATTATCAACCATTGAAAACACAATGAAGTCTGCCCTTTTGCCTAAAGAAATTTCACCTAAGTCTTTCAAGTTGAACATTTGGGCAGGATTGGTGCTAGCCATAGTAATGGCATTTTTTAAACTACATTGTGTAAAATCCATCATCACACCCACACATTTACTAATCGGAGATGCTGCCCCTGCCAGCACATTTTCTTTTGGCAACTTCACTACATTTGGTGTCAATTCCAATGTTCTTTCACCTCTAATGTATTCCCCGGGAGGTAAGCCAGCTAAATCTAGTGCATCGGAGACTAAAATTGTTTTATCAACTCCCTTTACTTTATAAAAGCTCCTCACTTCTTCCTTGGTCAAGTGAAAGCCATCTGCAATGATACTTGGCACGAGTCTATCTTCGGAAAGCTGGGGCCAAATCGGGTTATAATGTCGGTTAATCTGATTGGCACAACCATTACCTAAATGGGTTGCTATTTTTGCCCCTGCATCCACCGCCAATTCAATTTCTCTAGCAGTACCGTTGTGATGCCCCAATGCTACTACTACTCCACTTGCTACACATTTTTTAATAAATGGAATAGCACCATCCAGCTCCGGGGCAATGGTGATGAGTTTGATTCCATTTCCTGCTGCTTTCTGGATTTCTTGAAACTCTTCCCAATCAGGCTTTTTGATATATTTTTCTAAATGTGCCCCTCTAAAACCTGGAAATGGCGAGATGTATGGTCCTTCTAAATGAAATCCGGGTATAGATTGTTTTATTCTAGGATTTTCCCTCGCTTTAGCTAAAATGGCAAAGTTCTTTTTAAGTCGATCAATATCACTCGTGATAATGGTGGGAAAATAACTGGTAACACCAGCAGCCCATAAAGCCACAGTCGCTTTTTCTACATCTTCCACTGTGAGGTTAGGACCTGAAAAATCTACGCCCATATACCCATTGATTTGTATATCAATCAAGCCTGGTGCTATGTACAAATCATTGTCTAAATCTTGCTTTTCAAGTCGGTTGATACCAACAATTTTATCATTAGCAAAGTCAATAGATACAGGTGCTTCATCAAAATATAATAGCCCTTTTAATGAGTCAGTTTCACTATAATTAGCGGTATCTAAGTTGGCAAACATTGATAAGAAGAGCAGAAATGAAATCATGGTATCTTAAAATAGTATCATTTCTTGATATTAAAAAGGATAAAGCTCATTAACCCTGATCTCTTTGATTATTTTTTACTTTAAAGAATGCTACTTTATTCAATATATGCAGCTATTCTTCTTCCATTTCAATAAATTCCATTAATGCTTTAAAAGTACCTGCTCTATCGAAATACCAATCTGAATAAGGTAATGGAAACACTTGGATGTCTGCCCGTTTCAAGATTCTATACCTTTCTAAACCAAACATTTCCCTGTATTCTCCAGGGTATCCAACTAAATCGATTCCTAAATACCTGTTCTTATGTTTGAGTAATAAATCTAGGTTTAAGCCTGCTACATGGTAACCAGGCCAATAATTTTTTATAGAAAATTTTTCAAGTTCTTGAATTACTTCTTCTAAGAATTCATCGTGTTTAGAAGCTATCGTATCCGTTTGATTTATGTCTGAATTTATAGACTCGAGATAGCTTCTTAACAAAGAATTCCCTTTGAGTTCTTTGCTTTCAACAGAAGTAAAAATATGCTGTTCATATCTAGCCCGGGTTATCGAGACATTAAATACATCTTCTTTGTTGATATGGATAAAAGCAGAATGATGAGAAGTAGCGTCTACTACAAAAGAGAGCAACATAATATCCCTTTCTTCCCCTTGAAACCCATAAGCGGTACCTACCCGAATACGGTGTTTTTCTATTTCACTGATGGAAAATTCATCAAATAGTTTTTTGGCTAAAAAATCAACTTGACTTCTGAATGGTGAAAGTATTCCTATAGATTGACTATGGGCTGCATCTAACGTCTCTTCTTTATCTACTAATTTTTTGACAAATTGTATTAATGCATTTGCTTCTGCTAGGTTGTAACCCTCCTTTCCTCTTTCACCTTTACAGTTTTGTACAAAAACACAGGGTTCATTTTTATCGGGCTTGTTGGTCATAATCTGCAGGGAGTTCTCATAAAAGGTTCGGTTACTAAACCTGATAATGGGTTCCATACTCCTGAAATGCTCATCTAACATGGCCACTTGATCATGTGCATCAAGACTACTAGTAACTAAATCTAGCACACTGTTATCCCGATAATTTAAAACCTCATTATCTACTTGTTGCAAATCGTGTTTTTGCTTGAATATATATTGTTGTCCAGCAGACAAAAATGACACATGCCTTAACTGATTAGGGTCGCCTGCAAATACTACTCTTTTAGCCCGTTGAATTAATGGTAAACAACTGGCAATATCGCACTGGGTGGCCTCATCTATGATTAAAAGATCAAACATTTCTTTTTGAAAGGGCAATACATTTTTTACCTCACTTAAATTGACCAACCAAATCGGGAATGCTTTAAATAGAATATCAAAATCAACAGACGCTAATTTTTTTATCTTCTCTGTATCACTGTGTAAGTTTAGTGCTTCATAGAACTTTTTTAAGTCTTCCCAATGATTAACCGCCACATCAAGTACTCTTGAAATATAGGCTAACTTGATGTGTCTTAAAATTGCATCTTCTAATTTAATTTCTAATAATTCTAATCTTTGCGCATATTCCCAAATTGGCGTTTGAAACTTATTTCTGAATGCAAAGAATTTTGTTTTTAGCCTATGCCAAAACCCTTCCTTCTCTCTACTTAAATAATCCCCCCAATCCAGTTCGTTTTCTATTTCTTTTAAAAAATCTAATTCTATTTTTTTAATTTTTGAATTCAATCCATTTATCTCAATTCCCAGTTGATATACCAGTCCTTTCAACCCTCCTCCTGAATATCTATTTGACTTCCTTAATGAATTTATATCTTCCTTTAAATCAAATTCGCTAGCTAAATAACTTATCTTATTTACCCTTGTCATTATTGATTTAATAAACCTCCGCAATGGGGTAACATATTTTCGCTTTCTACCACCCCTTACCACACATTTGTCTATCTGCAGTTGTTCATGCAATTTATCGTTAATTACATCTACAGCTTCATCTGTTCGAGAAGCAATTAAAACTGACTCTCCTTTTGCCATGTGTTCTATGGCCAATGCTCCAATGGTATAGGTTTTTCCTGTACCGGGTGGACCAATAATGAGTGTAATTGGATTAATACTGCCCGATCTTAAAATAGCTTGTTGTGCCTCACTTAACACTATGGGTATATTTCCACTGTTATATTCTTTATTTAGAGACTTAGTATCAGCATTGGTGAATAGCTGCTTCAATGGGGCAGAAAAATCTTTCAGATTCCCCAAGAAATTTAGCTCATTCAATACTCCTCTGGTATTTTCAGATTTAGCTACCATACCTGCCATACTTGCTGAAAAAATAGCATAATTACCTAAACCTGCTTTTTTTAATTGTAGCAAATGCTTCTTTAAAGCTGATTGAGAAATATGATTAGGATACAGTCCAATACCTTCCGTTTTTACACTGGGATGATATTTTGCTAATAGCTCGGTTAGTAAAGAAATCTGCTCGAACGTGACGAAATCTTGAGGTAAGTCTGAAAACAAGGGGTCTTCTATGAGGCTTTTTTCCTGTTCTGTTTCTAATAACTTCAACAATGGGTAGTTGATTTGCCTTTCAGCAATGTTGATAGACAAGAAAAATAGGCCATCATTTTCTTCAACTTGGGCAGGATAATAAAACAATGGTGCACATAGGCGCTTTACTTTTCCAGTACTTTCGGTGTATTGTCCACCAATAAAGAATGAGGCATAAATCAATGTCTTTTCTTTCTGGTAGATTTCTATCTTTTTTAATAAATCCCCCCCTTTCTTTTCATCAATCGGAATAATTGGATATTCCCCCGTCAACAATTCTTCTTTCCCTTCTATGTATACTTTGTTTTCTATCTTTTTATCCAAAAAATCCAATACACTCAACTCCCTATTATCTGACTGATAACAATCGTGAAAGTATTTTATGATATTAGGCAGGGGTGTTGAATTGGAAGTCATTAAATTTATAGATGAAAAAATGATTTATAACACTACCATTTAAAATCAAGGATCCCTTTCGATGTCTTGATTAAAATAAATTTACCCAAATGTAATCTATCGAATGATTTTTTATAGGCAAAAGATGGTAGTCCTGTACCCAATCTTCAAAATCACGTTTGTATACTAATTGAATAAAATGTCTTTTAATCTTTCCATTTAATCATTTAGAAACAAAGCTATTCTTCAAATGCTAATCAATATCAAATCTACAATAGTATAAAAATTATAGTCATCCTAAACAACAGTAATACAAGCGCCTAATAAAAAACCGCCATAGATTAAATCTACAGCGGTTTTTTACTTAATTTTAAAAATCGTAGCCCCGACAGGAATCGAACCTGTATCTAAAGTTTAGGAAACTTCTATTCTATCCATTGAACTACAGGGCCATCGCTTAATAAGCGGCTACAAAAATAGAATTTGGTTACATAAAATCAAAATGGTGATTATGCTGTTAGATATATAATGTAACACATTAATAATAATGTAAGGCAATGTTTAATGGGACTTAAATATTAAATTTAGCCTTACACTTCCAATGCCAGTTATGGATTTAAATATTGAAAAATTATGCCCACAAGTTGTAGAAATATGTCAAGAAGTGGGTCAGTTTATTACTACAGAGTTTAAGCAGTTCGATAAACGGAAAATTGAATATAAGCATGCCAACGACCCTGTGTCTTATGTAGATAAAACAGCAGAAGAGAAGTATGTAAACTCGTTGGGTAGGTTAGTACCCGAAGCAGGGTTCATTTGTGAAGAGGGGCATGGAATTAGAAATGAAAGCGGATTAAATTGGATCATTGATCCTTTAGATGGCACAACGAATTTTGTTCAAGGTATTCCATTTTTTTGTAGCAGTATTGCCTTAACCCAAAATAATGAAGTGGTTTTAGGAGTCGTCGCTGATTTTATGCACCAGAACTATTATTTTGCTACTAAAAACGGAGGTGCATTTTGCAATAAAAAAAGACTGTTACTTCCTGCTGAAAAAATATCAGGAAAGGCTGTTATTGCAACCAGTCTACCAGATACCTTTCACCCCCATTTAAGTGAATTACTAGATTTTATTGCGGAGATTCTCCCCAAAGTACATGGTTGGCGAAGGCTTGGTGCTGCTGCGCTAGAATTGGCAATGGTAGCGGAAGGCAAGTTAGATGCTTTTTTCGAATCTGGTCTAAAACCATGGGATGTAGCTGCAGGTAGCCTCATTGTACAAGAAGCCGGGGGCACAGTTACTGATTACAATGGTAAAGATGAATTTATATTTGGGAAAAGGGTTTTGGCTGCCTCTAAAAATGTACATGTAGACATTAGTAAACTTTTAGCTGAAAAATTATCTATTCTAAGTTAGCAAAGTAGCACAATAACTTTTCTAAAAAATACATACACTTCCTTTTCAAGGTATATTTTTATCGGTATTAATTATATATTTGTATTCACTTTTTTGTCTCAAAGTTCCTAAGTAAAAACAGTATGAGCGTTACAGATACATCATTTGCTCTTGAAGTTCACAGAACAAAAAATTCTAACCTACAAAAAGTAGATTTTAATAACATTCCTTTTGGTAAAATTTACTCAGACCATATGTTTATCGCAGATTTTGATGGTGAACAATGGACAGACTTTAGGATTCAACCATTTAATAAATTGACCTTGAGTCCTGCGGTATCTGTATTACATTATGGCCAGTCTATTTTCGAAGGTTTAAAAGGATTTAAAAGCCAAAGTGAAGATAAAGTTCTTGTGTTCAGGCCAGAGGCTAACGCCAAAAGAATGCGTGAGTCAGCATTAAGAATGTGCATGCCCGATATACCTGAAGAAATTTTCATGACCGGTCTCCATCGTTTAATTGATATGGATCGTGGTTGGGTACCTGATGTAGAAGATGCTTCTTTATACATTAGGCCATTTATGTTTGCTACAGATGAGTATATTGGTCTGAAACCCTCTCAGACATTTCAGTTTATTATTTTTACTTGTCCAGTTGGAAAATATTATTCAGCGCCTGTAAAAGTAAAAGTTGAAACACATTATACCAGGGCAGCCAAAGGAGGAACTGGTTATGCCAAAACAGCTGGAAACTATGCTGGTGCCATGTACCCTACTAGGCTAGCACAACAAGAAGGATTTGATCAATTACTTTGGACCGATGCCAAAGAACACAGATTCATTGAAGAATCGGGTACTATGAATGTACTTTTTGTATTTGGTAACAAGTTAGTATCTATTCCAACAGCAGATACAGTATTACCAGGTATCACTAGAGATAGTGTATTAACCATTGCCCGTGATTGGGGATTAGACGTAGAAGAAAGACCTGTTGAGGTTGATGAAATAGTAAAAGGCTTGAAAGACGGCACGTTGAAGGAAATGTTTGGTGCTGGTACAGCGGCAGTAATTACGAAAATTTCTCATTTGGCTTGTGAGGGAAATATGTATCAATTACCGGATGTGAGTAATTGGGAATTTTCTAATAAAATTTTGAGTGAGTTAAAAAATATCCAGCGTGGTAACATAGAAGACATAAGAGGCTGGAATTATAAAATATAAGTTTTCATGAACTTATAAATGATTGTTTCGTTGTTATGAAGCAATTGAAATGTTCTTTGATTTATGGGGCCGACTGGTATTGACAGGTCGAGTAGTTATAAGTATAAGCATGCAGGCTCATGAGGTGAGAGCCTCAAAAGATAGTCTCACACAATAATTGGCGAAGAAAATTACGCCATGGCTGCCTAATTGTATCCATTAGTGATATGATTCTCGGCTTAAAGGGTTGACCAAAGGTCCCCGGCCATCATCTCGCGGTTCCTTTGTCTTGCTGGAACCGAGCACGGGGTGTCGAACTCGCAAGAATAGCTTTGGTAATGCCACGTGGCCATAGCGAAACTTTAGTGGATAAGGTGATGTGTTGGTTTGTTGCCGACCTGCCATAACCCGACAATCTAAAGTGCAACTAAGCATGTAGAAGGCTTACTAGTTACCTTCACTGGACGAGGGTTCGAATCCCTCCGGCTCCACAACTACTATACACAAAAGCCCCTGAGCATGTCTCAGGGGCTTTTTTTATGATTTTAGCAAGGTGAAATATGTTAGAAATGTAAAAATGCTGGAATTATGTTTGACCAAAATATTTTGTCTATTCTTTGAATTGTATTTAATTAAATATTGAAATTTTAATTTAATCAATATGAACAGAAGGGATTTCTTGAATATTTCTTTACCTATCTACTCAGCTTTAGCCATGAGTCCCTCTCTGCTATCAAGTTTCAAGGTTAGCAATCCAAAGATTTTATTACATACAGGCTGGAATACTAATAATATAGGAGATCAAGGACATACACCAGGTACGCTCCGATATTTAGAACAACACTTTCCTGAAGCCAAGATTATTTGCTGGCTGAACTCTACAAATGAAGAGACAAATCAAATACTGAAGCGTCGATTTCCCAAGATTGAAATTATTATGGGTAATTTGGATAAATATGGAAAAGCTGACAACCCTACTTTACAACAGGCTTTTGATAAAGCCGATCTGGTAATCCAGAACTCAGGCATGTCATTTAATTCTTTTTGGAAACCACCTTCAATCTTAGAAGCTTGTAATCGCAACCAAAAACTGCTTTGTAATTATGGACAATCATTCGATGGTTTTAAAAAAGAGGATGAACCGCACATGGTTGAAGAGCTCTCAAAAATATTTGCCAATTATTGCCGGGATAATGAATCCTATTATTATCTGCGTAAAATTGGTGTAAAGTCCACGATTTTAGCGTGGGGACCTGATGGCTGTTTTGGAATAGATGTCAAGAATGATGAAAAAGCAATTAGGTACTTGGAAGAACATGGTCTAGAAGAAAAAAAATTTATCACGGTTATAATGAGGACTAATACTTCTGACAAAAAACCAGAAGAATTACCATCATGGGATGTAGGGGATACAAGTCAGAATCCTTGGAACCCTACCCAAGAAGATGCTGAACAAGATGAGTTTTGGGCAGAAAAACTCCGAGAAGTAATTATAGCTTGGGTAGAAAAAACAGGACTAAAAGTATTTTTAGCATCTGAAGTAAAGAAAGAGATCTACCATTCCAAAAGACTGATTTATGATAGATTGCCGGCACATATCCAAGGGAAAGTCATTCATAAAGCTGAGTGGTGGAATATGGACGAGGCTTGTTCTATATTTAGTAGGGCACATACTTTGGTCGCAACCGAACCTCACTCTCTGATCATGGCCTTGGCCAATAATACTCCTATCATCCATCTTTTCAGTAAGAGACATGGGCTAAAAGCTTGGATGTTCAGGGATATCGGCTTACCAGAATGGTTGATCGATATAGATTCAGAACCTGCTGAAACTGCTATTAGGTCTTTAATGGATATTTATCATAATTATGGAAATGCTTTAACAAAGGTAAAACGAGCGATAGAAATGGTGGAAAAACGTTCTGCCGAAATCATTGGGGATATCAAAAGAAAACTATCTTGAATATCTTGTACATAAACAGCCCTTCCTGACAGCTATTTAATGATATGTTTATAATACAATTCTTCTGAACATCAGTAATCTAGATATCATTAAGAGTCTGAAAAAGTTATTTGATGTTTACTCGATTTGAGTTTATCGTTTATTCATATATAAACTACTAAAATAACCTATCAGAATTTTCAAATTATGCCTAAACAATTAATGAATAATTTATTTTTGTCCTAGCCATATTTAGAATTCAAAATATCATTTAAGAATAATGATAAGTATAAAAGCAAAATTAGTAGTAGTGTGTATCTGTGTATTTTTTATTAATTCATGCACCGAGTCAAAGAAAATAAAAACTGATTCCATAACAACAAAAATAGCCTTTGGCTCTTGTGGCCATGAAAACCATCCCCTCCCGATATTTAATAAAATTGTTGAGCATAACCCCGATCTATTTATTTTTTTAGGTGATAATATATATGGAGATACAAAAAACATGGATACTCTTATTGCAAAGTATAATCTATTAGGCACTAAAGAATCCTATAAAAACTTAAAGAGTCATGTGCCTATTATTGCAACATGGGACGATCATGATTTCGGATGGAATGATATTGGCAAATCCTATCCTTATAAAGAGGAATCAAAAAAGATATTCCTAGAATTCTTTGATGAGCCAGAATCTTCTTCAAGAAGAAAACATAAAGGAATATATCATTCCTACATATATGAATATGAGGAAAATAAACTACAAGTAATATTATTGGACGGTCGTACATTTAGAGATGATTTAAAGCCGTATAATGGAGAAATTGATAATGACGATAGATATAGTTTTTATCAAAAAGACTATGCCCCTCATACAGAATCAACACCAACATTACTAGGGGAAGAACAATGGGATTGGTTAGAAAAAGAGTTACAAGTACCGGCTGATATAAGGATTATCGGTACTGGAACACAATTTGGCGTAGAATGGAATGGATATGAAGCCTGGGCTAACTTTCCTCATGAAAGGAAACGAATGCTAGATTTAATTGAAAGTACAAAAGCCAGTGGTGTTCTATTTATTTCTGGAGATGTCCATTATTCTGAAATATCTAAATTGGATACGGACTACTATCCCATTTTTGATTTTACCTCGAGTGGTCTTTCTTCCACTTGGTTATTTGCAACTCCCAATAAAAATAGAATTGAAGGGCCAATCATGGATAATCATTTTGGACTGATTACTATCAATTGGGAGCAAGATAATACAAAAATAAAAATGGAAACCTGGGATATAAATGATAATCAAAGAATAGAATATACAATACCCCTTAATTCTATCCAATTTTAAGAAAATATCTATTGCCTTTGGTAATATGATTTAGCCATTCCCCGGCAACTTTTTAAAAAGTAAGAAACAAAATTTGCTTACATTATCATTTTATCACTTCTTTATAATGATATATTGAACATTGAAAAATATTCCTCTTAGAGGGCTGACTTTCAATAGATTTGTATTTATCCCATTGATTATATCAATAAAAATCGAAGGATAATAATTTGATTATGACCTGAGGAGATGGATATTCATAAAAAATACTAAAATCAGATTTAATGCATAAGACCACCTATTTGATCATACTTTACTCAATTTTTTTATTTGCTGGAAATTGGGGAATGGCCCAAGATGAGAACAGGACCTTAACATTCATGGCTTGGAATATTCTGCATGGTGGAAACGACTTAGAAGACGGTCAACAGCGAGTCATTGAAATTATCAAGGAAATAGACCCCGATGTAGTTATGATGGTAGAGACCTATGGTTCGGGTAAGTTAATCGCTGAAACCTTAGGCTATAACTTCCACCTAATCGCACCTGAAGGAACTCCGCTTGATGACAAAAGTGTCAACCTATCTATTTATTCCAAATATCCCTTTGGCAAACGCATCGACACTGAACACCCATTCTATTTGGGAGGGAGGGAAATACTGGTAGATGGAAAAAAGATAAACGTTTTTTCCAACTGGTTCTATTACCTACCTTGGAACAATGAACCTGAAAAAATGGGAAAATCTACAGAAGAGCTCTTGGCTTGGGAAGCCGAAGGTAAACGTACTGAAATGATAAAAAAAGTATTGCCTTACCTTGAAAATTATGCTGTTGCAGCAGATACCATTCCAATGGTACTTGGGGGAGATATGAACACACTTTCACACTTGGACTGGAACGAAGAAACCAAAAACAGGCACAATGACCTAGTAGTCCCTTGGTATGCTACAAAGGTCTTAGAAGAATTGGGGCTTACTGACTCTTATCGAGAATTACACCCAAACCCTAATTGGCATCCTGGCATTACCTGGGACAGTAAAGATGCCGTGGATTCGCACCGGATTGATTATATTTTTTACAAAGGTGGACTAAGAGCCATTTCATCCCAATCATATATGGCCTTTTTCGGTGAACCTATCCACCTTAATGGAAAAGAGATTACATATCCTTCAGACCATGGGTTCGTGATCACAACATTTCAATTGGAATAAAAAAATCTGATTTCCTGATGCAATGAAAGGATGTATATTTACAGAACGATTGAGTAAGGTAATCACGATTTCCCTTTTCTATTGGTCAGAGGTGTAGTATTCACACTTGCAATTACAGGTTATTACAACAATTTTAAAAGTTGAATCATGTCTGTATTATCAAAATACATCATTATAGTTTTTATACTTTTCGCAAGACCTGCTGTCTGGTCACAAGATAAAAATCCATTACCTGTAAAAGTAATGACCTATAATATCTGGAATGGATTTGATTGGGGCAAGGATACCACTCGAAAGACAAATTTTATCAAATTTATCAAGGGAAAAGCACCCAATGTGTTAGCTCTTCAAGAACTTTGTGGTTATGATGAAAAACAACTAAGGGAGGATGCGAAGAAATGGGGACACGAATATGTACAGCTATTGAAGACCGATGGTTACCCTACTGGGCTTACCTCTGATCGACCGATTGAACTAAAAGAACGCTCTCTGGATTCATTTTGGCATGGTTTATTGCACTGTAAAACTTATGGTATCGATTTTTTTGTGGTACACTTATCACCTGCCGATGCACTGACACGCTTAAAGGAAGCTCAACAAATATCCAAGAAGATAATATCACTCAATAGCGATTCATACATTATACTAGGTGATTTTAATGCCTTTTCACCCATGGATGCCACATGGATAGAAGAAAATGATGCTCTACGACAACGATATATCGAGAGTACAAATAAAAAGTATTCCAACCTAAGATTGGGAGAGTTCGATTACTCCGTTATTTCTACTTTTTTGGGGCTGCCTTCAGTCGATGTATGTTTGGGCAAGAATAATTTACAAAAAGGGGATACTTTTCCTACTCAGATATTCATGGATGAGAACCAGCGAGAGTCTGGAGTAAAAGCTCAAAATGCACAACGCATCGACTTTATACTTGCTGCACCTTCATTGGCAAAAAAATGTAACAAGGCAGAAATTTTGAACAAAAAAGAGACCCATCTACTCTCAGACCATTATCCTGTGATGGCCGAGTTTAAGTTGAATGATTGAAAAGCTTTTCTTTTTGGAAATGTTTGAGTTTATAAATCGTATGAATTGGGAATAGACCCTAGTGTAGCTTCGGTACAATAAATAAAACACAGATTCCATAAAAAAAGCCCACTTTTGCCCTTATTAAAAGCAATTGTAGGCTTCCAACAATGAATATTAAACCCTTCTACGAAAAATCGATTCTATAAAACCTTCGTAACGATCTTTAGCGTATTTCTCTTTCATAAAGAAGCTGAAACGCTTGTTTACTTTCAAGATAAGTTTTCTGTGTTTTTCAATTGTAATATCAATATAGATTCCTTTTATGTACTCTTCATATACAAGCCTGTCCTTTTCATCATAAATTTTGACAACACTATGATCTTGTTCGTAGATATTGGTTTCTACGACTACAAAATATTCATCTGTTTCTTGTGCTATCGCAAGGCCTGAAAAAATGAAAAAAGTAAATAGGGACACTAGGAAATGTTTCATGACTCAACTGTTTTAATTTGACATAATACTTTGACCAAGTTACAGACGATACTGAGCAGTGCATGATAAAATAGCCCTTTGTATAAGTAAAGTAGACATTTACACAGTTGGTGACCATCAATTTATCTTACCTACTTTTTATACCGTTGAGCGACGATAAACTGCATTAGGTAGGTTCTTTAGCTATATTTCAGCGATAAGTTCGAAAGCGGTGACCTATATGTTATCTTTATCAAAAAAAAAAGAAGATGCAAATCCTTCATTCAAAATTTATTTTTGAAGACGATTGGCGGTACAAACTGCCTAGGCACTTACTATTTTGGGTGAGTATTATACTGTTCCATACAGTTATTTATGGAATGAAAGTACTTGCCCCACCCATTGAGTATCCTTGGGATGAATTGTTATTGCTCTCTTTTTTTGAGGCGATATTTTTTACCCCGCATCACATATTTATCACTTATACATTTCTTTATTTTCTAATCCCTAGGTATTTACTGAAAGGGAAGTACGGTCTTATGTTATTGGGTGCTTGTGTAACCTTGTTATCAGGAAGTATCTTTTCTTATTTCACTACTGAAGCTATAGTAGGCCCTATACGTGATTACTTTGGGTTTTATCGTCCACATTCCGGTTTTTTCTTTGGATTAATGGCGGGATTACGGGGAGGGACTACTGCTGTTGGGTTTGCTACAATGATAAAACTTTCCAAGTATTTTTTGGTGAAGCATTGGTATGGACAGCAATTGGAGAAGGAAAAACTGAAGGCAGAGTTACAGTTATTACGATCACAGTTGCATCCACACTTTTTATTCAATACACTCAATAATCTTTATGGACTTGTTTTGGCATATTCTGCGAATGCACCACAAGTAATTTTAAAATTATCTGCCCTACTCAGGTACATCCTGTATGGGTGCAATACAATGTTGGTAAGTTTAAAAAAAGAAAAAGGGTTTATAGAAGATTACGTAAGCTTGGAGAAGTTAAGGTATGAAGACCGATTGGATGTATCGCTTGTTTTTAATGGAATAAAGGAAGGACAAGAAATTATACCTATGCTTTTTCTTCCACTCTTGGAGAATGCCTTCAAGCATGGAGTGAACGAGCAATTAGACCAAGCATGGATCCATCTGGAACTATCGGTAAATAAGAACCTCCTGGTATTCAAACTACTTAATTCAAAACTCGAAGACCAAAAGATGGATAAAGAGATTGGTGGGATAGGCATTCAAAATGTGGCAAAACGCTTAAATCTACTGTATCCGAATAAGCATAAACTTTCCTTGCATGACCAAGGCGAGATATTCTTTGTACGATTAGAGATAGCACTTGATGGATATACACAACCCCTAGATCGACAAGATACTACTTTGGAAAGTGGAAATACCCTTGGAATTAAGACGGAAATAGAAAATGTGGACGGATAAATGCGCTTGCTATGAAAATTAATTGCTTGTTGGTAGATGATGAGCCACACGCGCTCACAGTACTAAAATCACATATCTCTAAGATACCGATGCTCAAGGTAGTAGCTGAGTGCAACAATGCCTTAAAAGCTTTTGAACTATTGCAGGAGAATAAAATAGATTTGGTCTTTTTAGATATCCGGATGCCACAGATGACAGGTATCGACCTGCTCAGGACCCTCTCTGATCCGCCTAAGGTCATTTTTACTACAGCACATGCAGAATATGCCCTAGAAGGCTACGAGCTTGATATCGTAGATTACCTGCTCAAACCTATTTCACTCGAACGTTTAATGAAGTCGGTACAGAAAGTATTGAGGGACTTCTCTTCTTCCAGTTCAAACCTACAATCGACAATTACCAGAACACCAACCAAGGAACAAGATAAGTTTTTGTACTTCAGGGTAGATCGGAAAATGGTAAAGGTATGGTTAGATGAAATTGCTTATATAGAGAGCTTAAAGGATTATGTAAAAGTAGTGTTAAATGAGGGGCATTTGGTGGTAAAGCTTACCATGCAAGCATTAGAACAAATGCTCCCAGAAAAAGAGTTTATCAGGATTCATCGTTCTTTTATCGTTTCCATTCCGAAAATCAAATCTTTCTCGCAGAACCATGTAGAGGTACTAAAAGTGGAGTTACCTATAGGAAGGATGTACAAATTGGAAGTCCAAAAGATACTGGAAGGCAATTAGCAGTAAAATTCAATATCTTTTACATCAAAAGACTTTAATTTTTTATCCGAAGACTGTTGATTATAGAAAAAAATAGTATCACAAGCTGATTTTCTGTACTTATTTAACCTAACAGTTTTCCCTAATTATAGATGCTAGTTTCCATCAAGTCTTCCGCATCAAATCATACAATCAAAAAAAATTAAGATTTTTTGGTGATATTGTCATGACGAAATGAACATTATAGTAAAGACCAAAATCATGACAATTATTGATCAAGTAAATACCAGGTTCAGGAGTGGGATTATTGAGGGGTGGTATATCGAGGTATTTCCACTTTTCGCTGTTTACGTCCAGAGAAAGGGAGGAAATTTAGAAGAAGCAAAGGAAGTATTCCAAGAGGCCATTGTCTTATACTATGAAAAATTGGTCTCTTCTGGTTTCTGTCCTGAAAAGACTGAAGAGGCTTATCTTTTAGGAACTGCAAGGAACAGATGGCTCAAGTATTGTTCAAAACGCAATTTTCATGTAGGCCTTGCAAATATTGATAAGGAAGAAGAAAAGGAGCGAGGTCCCATTACCCAGAAATTATTGCATTACCTAGAACTAACTGGCAAAAAGTGCATGGATATGTTGCAAGCTTTTTACTATGAAAAAATGACCATGGTGCAACTGGCTAAACGCTTTGGTTATAAAAGTGAACGATCTGCTACTGTACAGAAACATAAATGCCTTGAAAAAGTAAGGGACGAGATAAAACATAAATCATTATGCTATGAGGACTTCATTGATTGAAATAGAGCAAATTGAAAATTGGCTACTGGAGCAAGGCAATGTACAGGAAAGATTGGTCACTGAAGCAAAAGTACTATCGAACCCAGCACTCCAAGAAAAAGTGTTTTGGCAATCTAAGTCTTATCAGTTGATTCAACTATATGGACGCGAAAAACTCTTACAAGAAATTAAGGTCGTTGAAAGGCAACTTTTCAATTCCAAAAAACATAAATCATTTCAACAAAGGATAAAATCGATATTTAAAAAATAAACAATGATGATTAAAAAGAACATGGTTCCAATGGTAATAGACCAGGACAGCAGAGGAGAAAGGGCTTACGATATATTCAGCCTCTTATTGAAGGAGCGTATCATCTTCTTGGGCTCTGCAATAGACGATCAAGTAGCAAATGTGGTGGTAGCCCAATTGTTATACCTAAATAGCCAAAGCCAGACCAGTCAGATTGATATGTACATTCAGTCACCCGGAGGATCGGTCTATGGGGGATTGGCTATATATGATGCCATGCAGATGATATCTGCTCCTGTCTCTACAGTAGCAGTCGGTTTTTCAGGTAGTATGGGAACCGCTCTGCTCACTTCTGGGGCAAAAGGTAAGCGTTACGCCCTAGCACAGGCAACTGTACACCAACATCCTACTAGTGGTGGAGCGAGAGGTTACACAGAAGATGTTAGGATTGCGACACGAGAGCAGGAAAGACTCCAGACTCAATTGTTCCATATCATGGGGAAAAACAGTGGACACTCGTGGCAAGAAATAGAGGCTCTGTTCAGGCGGGACAGGTTCATGAATGCACTCGAGGCAAAGTCCTTCGGCTTTGTAGACGAAGTATTGGGCGATACTTCCAATCTTATAAAAATGGATAATAAGGATGCCGAAGTGAGTTTCTATGGCAACATCGATAAACGAAAAAACTGAGCTTAATTATACCATAGATTGAATGGGGTAATCTTGGAAACTGAAGATGTTTGAAGGAACAAAGGAGTACAAATTTCTAAGACCAATTCTCATATAAAGACAAAGGTTTTTTTAAACAACCTCATTTCCAAAATAAAGGGTATTTATTAATCTATCCTGAAAATACATAGAATCCCATTATACCCAATATTAGTGGAAATGAGAAAATTATTTATTAGCGTAATTCATATTATGACCTTTTAATAAATCATCACATTAGGTTGTTTTTTTAGAGTCTCTAAAGATCATAATGTTTTTCCTGTATCATTACATTATCAGTTTTTTCAATGTTTTAATAATTTCATAATCTATTGGAAGATACTTCCTTTTAAAGATTCTATCCTAAAAGCAGTATGCATGATATCAGCTTTTAAGTTATTTATGGTTACCTCCGCATTGAGTAGCGCCAATTGAGCATTTTTTAAATCCAAAGAAGTAGCCTTCCCTGTAAAAAATCGCTCTTCAGTACGACTGTAGCTTTGCCGAAAAGTTTCGATATTTTCATTTTCACGTGTAAGTTGATTTTGGAGCATCTCTAAATTATTTAGTTCTTTGATGGCTGTTGCAAAAATTCTCGCTTTTGTTTCGTCTTGTTGTGTTTTGCTAATATCTGACTCAATCATAGCATTTTGAATCCTACGCTTTGTAGTCCCCCCTGAAAAAATGTTGAAACGCATTCCTACACCAACTGTAAATCCCAATGCATCGATTTCGGCTAATTGCTGTATGTCGTTTACTTGCCGAAAGTATCCGTAACTAGCAAAAGCATTAATGGTAGGCAATTGGGTTGATTTATTAAGTTGAACAGCATTATCGGCAAGCTCTACCCCTTGTTTACTCAACTGGATTTCATAATTATTGGCTGAAATTTCATTTTTCAAATCATCACTAGAAAGTGTTTCAGCAAGTTTATAAGTAACCGAAACCCTGTATTTAGTCTCTGCCTCTATTCCAATAAGAAAATTAAGGTCTCGCTTTAGGTTATTTTTGGCAATTAATACTTGGTCTAACGAAGTTCGAAATTGGTTTAAATCTGTCTGGGCTTGCAATACAGTTAGCTTTGTCACTTTACCAAAATTAAACTGGTCACCTATCCTTACTAAGCGGTCTTCTCCAATCTTCACATTTTTTTCTAACAGGTCTTCCTGGCTTTGTAATTTGGCAATTTCCAAGAAAAGTTCAGAAACTGCCAAGGCTGTTTGGTTCATCTGAACTTGCTGCTGTTGGTAGGCAATACGCTGTTGTTGTTGTAGCATCTTAAATTGATATTTTCCTTGAAATCCGCCTAACAACAAGTAATCGGCCCGTACAGCTGCAGAATAAGTCTGAGTAGCTACCGATCCATCACTAAGATTTACTGTTGGCGGATTTTCCATAAAAGTCCTGATGACTACATCTGTATTATTATTTTGGTACTCTGCATTCCCTAACAAACTAATGGTGGGGAGTAATCCTGCATTACTCGGGTGTGCATTGTTAGAAGCTACAGTTACTTGCTGCTTTTTAATTTGGATAGCATGGTTATTTTCCATGGCTAAAGCAATAGCATCTTCTAAAGTTAATGTTTCGTTAATTTGCGCTTTGGCTTGGGCAAAACAAAGTATGCCCAACCAAAGAGGAAGGATATATTTTTTCATTATTATCAATTAAAAATTAGACTGTCATTTCATTTCGTAATTCTTTGATTACTACGTCAATTTCTTCGCCGCTCACTTTTCTCCTACGGATACCTCGGTGATACAGCAATTTGATACGGTTCAAAAGCAGTAGTACTGAAGGCAAGAAAGCCAGTGAAAGTACCATCCCGAAAATCAATCCGTAAGCAATAGCAATAGCTGTAGGTTTAATGAATTGCGAGCTAACCGAGTTATTAAGCAAAAGTGGCAACAAGCCACAAACTGTTGTAATGGTTGTCAATACAATGGGGCGAAATCTAGAGATGGCCGCTTCACGAAGACCCTTTTTAATATCCATACCTGATTTGATATTATCATTATAAGTAGATATCAATACCAGACCGTTATTGATAAGAATTCCCCATAGGGCAATCATCCCTAGGATTGAAAAGATGTTGACAGGGAGGCCATGGAAAAACGTACCCCAAGCAACACCAACATAAGCGAAGGGCAACATCGCCAGAATAGCACCAGCTTTCCCAAATGAGCGATAGTTCAACAGCAAAATCGTTATCATCAAGATAAAAATAATGGTACTCGGCCCCGAACTTGAATTTTGTGTTTTAGAAGAAAGCCTTGCTTCTCCTTCCAAAGTATAGCGGATATTTGGAAATTCTTGGGAAATTTCTTGTAAGATGGTCGCTTCAGCGTCAGCAAGTACTGCTGGAACTGATACTAACAAATTGGCAATATCTGCTTCTACTCTTATTTCCCGGATACCATTTTGGTGATTGATTTCGGTTACATTGGTTCTTTGAGAAAATGTAGCTAATTCTTTAATTGGATATGAAGCACCATCTGGCGTTCTTAAGCGTACTTCTTCCAAATCATTTAAAGACCTTCTGTCTTTTTCATCGTAACGAATCCAGACTTTTACCTCTTCATCGCCGCGTTGTAAACTTTGTGCTTCTAGGCCAAAAAAGCCTTTCCTTATTTGATCAAAAACTTGAGCCTCTGATAATCCTAGAAAGTTTGCTTTATTAGTTAGCCTCATTTCTACCTCTGGCATGCCTAATTTATCAGTATCGGTCACATCTTTTAAATCTGAGCGTTGCTCAAGGAAATTTCGGACTTTGTTTTTGGCTATTCTTAATTCCTCTAAATCTCGACCTACTAAAGCAATAGAAACTGGTTTACCAAATATGGGGATACTGCCATAAGCGAGATTAACCGCCTCTGGAATAGGTCCAACTTCTTTTCGCATTTTGTCAGCAATATCGAATGATTTTATGTTACGCGCATCCCCTTCCATCATATAGATATTCAGCTTGCCTTCATTGCTAGCTGGACCTATCACACGTTCAACATAATTGATGATGGCCCTCCCATCTTCTCGCTGTTGGGTATAATAATCGTTTACTTTCCAAACAGCAGCTTCCATTTCCCCTAGTTGTTCATTGATGATATCCTCGTCTGTACCTAGTGGCAGTTCTAATTGGGCACTAATAACATCTTGGTCTATATTGGGAAAAAATGTTCCTTTAATTATTCCAGCCCCACTTGCAGCTATCGTTCCTACCATGATTACGATTACAAATAGAATGGGCAATACTGGGTATTTGATAGAAAAATCAATGATCTTCGTGTAAACTTTATCCCTGAAAATTGAAAGTGATTGATTGGTTTTCTGCGTAAGTTTCCAAGGTTTATCATCGATACGTAATGCTTTTGATCTTGCAATATGTACTGGCAAGAAAAAAAGACTTTCTAAGAGGGCTACAAACAAAGTAGCACAGACCACAAAAGAGATCTCAGTGAAGTAATCACCCAATTGTCCATCTAAGAAGAAAAAGAGAGAAAAAGCAAGCGCAGTTGTTACAAGTGAGGAAATGATTGATGGAACTACCTCTAATGTACCGTCAATAGCTGCTAGTAATGCCGATTTTCCATTTTTGAAATGTTGATAGATATTTTCAGCTACTACTACCCCATCATCGACCAAAATACCCAACACGACAATTGTTCCGAACAATGATACTTGGTTAAGTGTGAGGTCGTAGAAACTTGAAATAATGAACATACCCAGCAAGGCAACAGGAATCTTGAAGGCCACCCAAAAAGCGATACGTGGATGCAAGAAAAGTCCCAATACTACCAATACCAAGAATACACCTTGCCAAGCGTTGTTCTTTAATCGATCAATGGTTTCGACAAGAGAGATGGTTTTATCTTCCACCACTACAGCTTGAATAGCGGTATTATTCTCATTAAATCTTTCAGCATATTGGGCTACAATTTGGGCGTTTTGTAAAATATCTTCTTTACTACGGCTAAAAATTTTCATAACCACCGCTGGCTGGCCATTCAGATAGGTACGTTCTGGTTTATCAGCAAATATATTTTCTACTTCAGCTACATCTTTTAATCGGATGACCTTGCCATCGGGAGTCGCTTTTACTACTGTGTTTAATAATCCTTTGGCATAATACGCTCGGTTATCTAAACGAATCAATATTTTTTGTGAACCCGTTTCTAACTCACCCCCAGAAGCCTTTAAGTTACTGGCTTGAATTGCAGTACTTACCTCGTCAAAAGTAAGTTCAAGCGCACGCATATCATTTTCTCTCAAACGAACTTCAATCTCTTCTTCAGGATAACCACTTAAAAACACTTGTGATAGATTGGGCATAGCCAACAAATCATCTTTGATATATTTTGCATGATCTTTCAATGTACTTAGGCTCACGTCACCTTTTAAACCCAGTGTCATGGTATAGTTCAAAATTTCCTCTTTAACGATTACTGGTGAATCCATTCCACGAGGGAAAGTAGTAATTCGATCAACAGCATTATTGATGTCTTGCAACACTTCGTTAGGGTCGGCATTTTCGAGCATCTCTACCCGAATGCTACCAAAGCTTTCTTTTGAAACTGAAGTTACACGGTCTATACCTTTTAAACCTTCTAGGTTATCCTCTATCTTATTCACCACTTCTTCTTCTACTTCTTGGGGAGATGCCCCACGATACACCACACTGATAGCGATGAAATTTTCTGGTTCTGGAGGCAGGAAATTAGAGCGTATTTGCGAGAGTGTCAAAAGACCTAATACAATGATCAGAACGACGAAAATATCTACCGTTCTAGGTCTTTGCGCTAAAAAATTGATGATTTTTTTCATTACATGGCAAGTTTTAAACCTTCTACAGGAACATTGAATTGGTTAGAAATCAAGACATCTTTATCGGTAAGTCCTCTTACCAGAACTGAGTCTTGCATCACTTCTACGAGTTCTACCTCTTTGCCTAAAATGCTATTGTTTTCGAGTAAGAGTACTTTGTTATCACGGGTAAGGGCGGTGGAAGGGATTGACGCAACATCTTCAAATGAATCACCTTTATAGTTGCCTTCTAGGTACATCCCTGCTTTTAAATTACGACCAACAATACCGAAATAGACAGGGATATTTTGGGTCTTGGCATCCAAGATATCGTTTATCCTGAGTACCGTTCCAATCCATTCACCTTCAATCTCATTACTTTTAAAAGTTACTTTATCGCCTATGTTTAACTTAGAGGCCACCTCTAAACCTACCCCTGCTTCCAATTCGTATTGTCGATTATTAATAATAGTGACGAGTAGTTGCCCAGGTGAAACCAAACTGCCCTTATCAATATTGGTCTGGGTAACGATGCCACTATATGGAGCAAAGATTCGATATTTACTATATCGCTCTTCTGCAGCTTTAATGGTGTAGTAAGTATTATACACCTGATTAGAAGTAACAAAATATTTCTCATTATCACTTTTCGGAGTTGGCAGTTCTTTTAATTCCTGTCCACTCTGATACTTTTGTACATAAACCAGCCACTGTTCATAGTTATCGGGATAATCTGCCTTCAAATCGGGCATCATTCCGGTGAGGATATTTAAAAAGGCACTGCGTTGTGCTTCCAATTGTAATTGGAACTCAGTAGCATCCAAAGCAATCAGCACATCTCCTTTATTAAAATTCGTTCCTTCTTTTAAAGAAAATTTCCCATCAAGTATTTTCCCTTGTACTTCTGAAAAAAGTTGTGTTTGGTTTTTAGGTACTACTCTTCCCGTAACAGGGAGTAATATAGCCTTTTCTTCATTTTGTACTTCTAAAAGTTTCAGGTCTTGTTTTGTGATGACAAATGAATTTTCTTTTTCAGTAAGGGTCTGTATTTCAGATGATTTTTCTTCATCAGTGTCATGTTTGACTTCTCCCGATTGGCAGGATGAGAAGCTAATACAAGCCAACATACTGACCAGTAAGAAGTGCTTGGTCTTATTATTTTTTTTGTTTTTCATAATTGATAAAAAGTGTGTTTAATAGACTTTTGACTAATAGTCATTTTTAGGGTAAAGAAAATTTACTTTTAGTTATTTTTGAATATTGATAAAAGGGTGCACAATTCATCTTATATAAAGAGATTCCGTGTGTTTTGCCTTTTATATTGACAGCTCCTAGTTTCTCAAAAGAACCAGAAAATGTGCCCTCTTCTACTTTTGGATATACAGATTCACTAACCAGTACACAGGTTTTATACCGATGGCACAAGCCTAAAATCCTTGATGTAGTATTTAGCACATCGCCATGAAATACTGATTGTTGATGGTTTTTACCAAGGAAGGTTCGGGTTACTCCGCCTCCATGAATGGCACATTTAAAGTTGGGAATAAAACCATATTTATCCCTGAAATACTTACTACTTTTAATTATTTTATTTTGAAAAGTAGGTAATATGCGAAGGATAGTTCTGTTTATACTTGCATTAGACAGCTCCCAACTCAATACTGCCTCATCACCTACATATTGATAAACCTCCAATCCATCTACATTTTCTATTACTTGTCCTAGAATGTTGAAAGTATCTTTTAAAAAGTTACTATATCGTTGATGCTTCAAAGTTTCTGCAATAGCAGTTGAATGGTTTAAATCCATAAAAATGAATCCCCTTTCTTCTGTTTGTGGTTTTAAGCTTGTTTTAGAATCATTATTTTTCAATACCCTCATGACCAATAAAATGATGATGATACCATCGATAATACATAATAAAAGAAAAGGTGTTACCGAGTGAAAAAGTGATTGGAGAATATCATTCTCAAACAAAATAAAATAAATGCCTACCATCAAATTGAGCGTGATGGCCATGATTAAGGTCGATATAAAGAATTTATTTTTCACTTTTGACTACTGGTCATTTTTAATTCAAAAAAATCAGGCTTTGATTCCTTCTGTAATCATTACACTAAAGGTCTCTACCAATTCTTTTACATTTATCTCACGGTAATTTTTTAGCATATTTTTCTTTGATTCTACAAACTGAACTACCCCCATACAACTTGCCCAGAGAATATATTGTATCATTTCTGGACTGTATTTATTGCTAATTTCTCCTTGTTTCTGCCCTTCTATTACCATCTCCATTACGAAGGCCTGTATATTCATACTCAGCCTCATAGACTCTTTAACATTGATGGTAAATTCGGGTCTCTCCATATAAAGTAATAGTTCAAAATACTCAGGATGGTTTTTGTAGAAATAATACGATGCCATGCAAATAGCTTTTATCTTTTCAATACTGGAAACATATTTTCTACAATCCTCCTCAAATTCTTTATGTAAAAGTGCCAAAGCCCTGTGACTCAACTCTGAAAGCATTTGGTCTTTATTTTTGTAATAATTGTATACCGTTCCCTTAGCAATACCCGCTTTATGTATCACTTGATCAATGGTAAACTTTTCCAGCCCTACTTCAATCAACACCAAATCGGCAGCAGCCATTATCTGGGTTTTTCTCGCTTCAGGGGTGATATGCTTTTTTCTAATCATCGATGACTAACGGTCATTTTTTAATCTTGAACACAATGTTGAGAAAAATGTTTCACTTGTTTAAATTTTTTTTGGATTATTTTTCAAATGAAGAATTTGCACCTAAATCTCTTACTGAAAGAAAAATGGACTTGAGCTATTCATTCTGAGATGTCTCCCAATATCTTAATATACTTAAGCATATAGTAAAAAACTTCATTTATAATTGAAAATACTTTGTTAAAGCATTACAGATTTAATCTAAAAAAACTGTAAACACTTCCATATTAGACATAATCAAAACACACAACAATATTAACCATAGCTACAACATCCATATACCCTTTAAAGCATATGGATGTTGATTGATTTGACACAAATTATTCAAAACTCTATTTTGTAGCTAAGATTTGGGACCATGATCTTGCTGAATTTTTCCTCAACGCGCTGTGTCTTCAAATTGAAGATATCATTCTCGAAATCTGGTGTCTGTGATGAATTCAACACTTGTAAAGACCACACAGAAGAATGTTTCTTCTTATTTTTCCGATAAGACACAGTAAAAGAGAATATGGGCATATCGGGGAAGCGTTCATCAAACGATACCCTACCATCTGTTTCACCATAGACCACATCTTGTTCAACGTTTGAGTTAAGTTCGTCAATTGATTCTTTCCGGTTACCGCCCAGGTAGTTCATCCGCAAATTGGCACTGAAAATATTATTTTTCTCACGACCGACCTGCCATTCTTTCCCTATCAGTGCATTGAAGAAATAATTCCTGTTAAACCTTGTATTTCTTTGTATACCATTTGCATCAGTATATTTTGAATCGAATATCGATGTTGACAATAAGTAATACATTCCATTGCTAAGAAATCGTTCTAAAGTAACGTCTATTCCGAAATTTCTTGCCGTTCCTTCACTTACCAAGGCATCATCAAAAAATAGGCTGTTCCGCACATTAAGGGTCGAAATATAAGTGTCTGGTGAAACAGGAACATTCGTCATATACTGATAATAAGGTTCTATGCTCAATTTGATGTTTTCTGATAATCGGGCATTATAGGATAATACCAAATGGTTCGACTTCATCAGTTTCAGTTCTTTGTTGGGCATCGATCCGTCAATATCCACAAAATAGATGGGCAGATCTTCTACCCTACTATGCAGTCCATAAGCCAAAGCAAGGCTTTGATCAGTATTGATGTTGTACTTCAAAGTAATGCGTGGTTCTATTGAAAGTTCATTATTGAGTGCAAAATACAATAAGTGCATCCCCGTATTTACTTCAAATTTTTCATTTAAATTGATTTTTGAGGTACTAAAAAATTGAACAAGATTTGTTTGCCCTTCTCCTGATACCAGATCCTTCATCGGTTCTCCAATTGAAGGCGATTGGTCTATTCCAAGGTCATAACCCATTCTTGAAAAATAGAAACCCGTTCTATTGGTGTGCCTTTCCCCAAGATACTTGGTGATTGCAGATTGCACGGTAATCTTGTAGTTATGATTTTTAGCAAATGACTGCGGTCTGGCTATCAATTCATTATCAAGGCGTTGTTCCTTGAAATCTAGCCCATTACCTGCCAATGAAATGGCTGAATTGATAACTGCATTTCCATTCAAGAATAGCTTATGGTTCAAACCTGTGGCATACATATATTGCGAAGTCTGTGAATTGTCTCTATCAGATAAGGTCTCCCATTCTTCTTGTTCCTCAGCTTCAGTGTCTATCGCATCATAAGTACCTACTCCCCATAAAGAAAAAGTACCCGAACTTTTAGTAGGTAGATTTATTTTATAAGAGAGATCTTGGTATTTCAGGATACCTGCATCGTTCGGTAAGAAAGCACCAATAAGTGCCAAAGTAGAGTAACGATAGTTCAACAGATATGAAGCTTCCCTTCCTTTTTTAAATGGGCCTTCAGTAGCAAATTCAACACCCAAGGTTCCTGCTTTCAAGGTATATTCCCTATTGGTCGGATTTCCGTTCCTTAGATTGATGTCAAATACTCCTGAAGCAGCATTCCCAAACTCCGCAGGAAATGCTCCAGTATAAAAATCACTGTTACCCATTACCTGTGTACTTAGTGCAGTGATCAATCCGGCTCCAGCGATATTCAGGTTAGCAAAATGGTTAGGACTGGGTACTTCCACTCCTTCGACCCTCCACAAAAGTCCAGAAGGACTGTTGCCCCGGATAGAGATGCCATTATTACTGATGGATGGGTTGGCAACACCTGCAAATGAGCTTACCAAACGCGCAGGATCATCCAGACCTCCTGCAAAACGTTGTGCCTGTTCCACAGAAATTTGTTTACTGCTCACTGTGGCCATGGTATTGATTGCTTCACTTTTATCGGTATGGGCAATAACGACCACTTCATCAAGATTGAAATTATCCTCTTGTAATACTATTTCCAGCATGACTTGTTTTCCGGTACTTACCAATATATCATTAGCAATGTAATTCTGGTAGCCCAGCATCCTAACTTCGAAACTTTGTCTACCTACAGGTACATTTTCTAAAGTAAAAATACCATCTAGATACGTTGTGGTACCCTTTACAGGGTCAGAACCAAGAAGCATGACACTTGCCCCTATCAGGGTTTCATTGGTCGCTTGATCTACTACTTTGCCTTTTACGGTCTGGGTTGCAGTCTGTGAAAAAATAGGACTACAAAAGACCAAGAAAATGAGTGTAAAGCTTAGATTTTTCATTTTTTTTCAGTTTTTATGAAGAATGATTTTTCGTGGATGATCAAAAAAATCGAGATAGCCATCAGTAATATTGTCTGGATCACCTTGCTCATCGGATGGGTATTGAATATTTCGTTGAAATAGCCTGCAGTAATATGAAAGATGATGGTAATAAGGATATTCCTACCAGATCTGTAGTATAGCCAGTTCATGATGATGACAAATGGGAAAAGGCTAAGAAAAAAATTAAGGGAGTAGAGCAAACCTTCCTGCAAAAGATTACTATGATAATAGTCCTTGATAAAGGAAAGGGGAAGGTGCCATACGCCCCAGAATATTGCAAATATGAGTGAAGTGTTAAGTAGATTGAACCTTTGCCTCAGACAGTCGGTGCCATAAGAATGCCATGCCAATTCTTCAATGGCTGGCGCCAATAGTAATAAGAACCATACAGGAAATACACCAGAGGTAAAAGTAAAACCGTCCCTTAAGTAAAATTGGTTAGTGCCGTATCCGAAGAATAATGAGATACCTTGCGCAGTCAATATACTCACTGGCATGAGGAAGAATGCCAGCACAATGTATCTTATGTTTACCTTGTCGAGATTGAAAACCCTTTTATAAAGGTCTTTTTTTAGTTCCCTTTCTGGCAATATCAGGGAAAGGGCGACTACCAGAGGTGTGGCCAGCCCCAAAAGGCCCAACAGGCTAATTGACAGACCTGTTGTATTTCCTGGTGCATGGCTCAGAAAAGCGGCCAAAAACCACAGCGACCATGATATGAGAAGGGATTGTGCGTAAAACGACTTCGAACGATTGTATCCTAAAATATCCATATAGCTACTTGCGATCTTGATTTATATGCAAGTAGGCCATTATCAGGATGCCGGACGCTCAATCCTATAATCTAGGACAGATTATAAGTGCAACATTATAGGAATACACCCTTCCTATGGAAAGTTTGGGATAAACGGTAAAAAAATGATTACTTAAGCTTTTTCCAAAGCAAGAAACTGAGAAGGTGTTATGCCTTTGTATTTTTTGAAAAGTTTATTGAACGTCGATTTTGAATTGAACCCTGCTTCTAATGCAAGTGCTAAAAGGCTATAGTTCTTATTTTCTGAAGCGAGATGTATGAATTCCTCTACACGGTACAGGTTCACAAAATCATTGAAATTCTTTTCCTCAAATTGGTTGATGATCTGTGACAGATGATTGGGTGAGGTATCCAAATGGTTGGCAAGGGCTGTAAGCGATAACTTAGAATTAAGATATGGCTTCTTATCTTTCATCAGCTGTAAAAGTTCCATATGCTTTTCTTGGGCTTCAGTATCTTTTAACCCTGATTTGCTGTAAGATCCTTTGTCCTTTATTTCTATAATGGTATTGTTATCAGAAAAGATATTTTGGTGCCTTATACCAAAATACCCAAGTGTCAAAATACCTAATATTATGGTTGAATAGATGATGTATTCAGCATTAAAGCCGGGGTTTAGCTCCATCAGGTCCCTTGTCATAATAAAGAACATTATCAATGTAAATAATATAGCTACGCCCCATATAAGGCCTTTTAGCCAGTTAAGGTCCATCCTTTCTGTGCTTGAAAGGTTGTTTTCCAATAGTGAGGCATATTTGGTGAGTTTTCTATATGAAACAATGGCGTAAGTAATGCCAGATACGATTATACCAAATAAAAGCAACCCTGAAAAAAACTGAAAATCATCCAGTTCTCCAGCATCTACCAACCTTTTTTCCTCTACCGTATAGAAAAAATAGAACCTGCCCATATACAGATATGATAAAAGCACCGGAGACAGATGGAGGAAATCCATCTTACTCAGTTGCTTTTCGTTTTTTAGTGAATGGCTTACGTAGAGGTAAAGCATGGGACCATAAAAAAGTGGGAAAGGAGCGGTTATCCCTATGAGGTGTGGATAGATTTCCCAGTAACCTTGCTGATATAAGTGTGTGCTGAACAAGTGGATACCGATAATCAACATCCAAAAAGTAAGGATCTTATCTGGTAAGGATTTGGACTTTTTATTGAGCAGGAGTACAAATTGAAAAAGTGAAATAAAAATCCCTATAATAAAAATCGCATCCATTGTTCGTTAGGGTCATAAACGGCAGTAGGTATGACAAATTAGCTCCTATACTTTCCACTGTTTTATAGTACAGCAATTTGTATATCTAAATATAATAGAATTTCTATGTATTTTGCTATAATGGACCTGTGAAATACCATTGCAAAAAAAAGCTACTTTCTTATCAGTATAGGAGCTAGGCAAAACTCAAAATGACATAGTTATTAGACAGTACGACTTAGTCAATAAAAAAAGTAATATTGTGTTTGTGTAGAATAATAGACAGAAGAAGACTTTGAAAAATATGTTTTGAAGCAATGATCTTTCCTCAATAAAAAAACTCTTCATCCATAATATTTATAGATGAAGAGGACTGAACTTGGAACGGCAAATAATTTAACCTTTTTATTCCATAAATTCAGCTATTGCAAGTTCTAGTGTTCTGTCTTGACCACTTGCAATTTCTTCAAGTGTATTTTTAACATATACATCGGGAATGAGACCGATTCCTTCATAAGATCTCCCATCGATAAATTCAATTTTCTGTGGAGAGACCGAGTAATACCATCCATTGGCCAGTTCTTTCCCAATCTTGGTAGAGAGACTTCCATTGGTAGTATCCCCGATATGGATGACATTTGGAAGTGTCTTTAATATCATAGTCGTCCTTTCACCTGCACTTATTGTATATCTATCAGTAATCATTACTATAGGCTTATCAAAATAAGGGGTCTCAGGGTATAGGTTCCAATCGTACCAAGGGGTAAAATCATTTTCACCCGGTCCATTTTTCGTTTTTGAGCGATGGGTAGGACGTTCTATTTCTGTCAACCTACCGAAAGAGGTAAAACTATAGGTCATGTCCCCTCCTTGATTATTACGAAGATCGATGATTAGCCCTTTAGTATCTTCCATATAGTTAAGTATAGCATCGGTATTTTCCAGGTTCTCTGTGATGAATTTCATATGCCAATACCCGATATCATCAATTTTACCATAAATGTTATGGCCCTCAAATTCTTCTATAAAGTTACCCTTGAGGTAATTGGACTTGATAATGGACATATTGAAAAGGCCGTCCCTTTTATTTTGATCAAAGTAACTGTTGGAATTGAAGACCTTTTTGTTGGGTGCCACCAAGGAAACATGTCCATCATTTAGTTTGCCCAAGAGTTGTGTGAATATGGTATACAGTTCTTCTTGAGATGTACGCGAAGTCACCAAAGGCCTGAAATTATTATATTCATCTTGCCAGTCTATGCCACGTTCTTCAAAAACGGCATAATCGGTATCAAAAGTGTTCCACATATCTTCGAAAATTTCCTCAGGTTCATTGATGGGCTCTTCTTCAAAAAATGTGTCCCTGCAACTAAGGATAGATAAAGAGAGGAATAGGATTATAGTTAGATTTTTCATGATCAAAAGTTTAGTTTACCTACAAAAGAAATGACGTTATCGATGGAGCCAAACTTGAGGGGCTCTTGGTCAAAGTCCATGGATAGCCAATAATTGGCGCCAATAGACCATTTTTCTGAAAGTTTGTAATGGTATGATAGATCGAAATCGATTATCTGCGAAGTGCCCCATGACCGGAATTCGGCTCGTTTTATATAATTACCCAATATTTTTATGCCCGTATGACTCAAATTATCTTCAAAAAATTCGTCGTTTTGGGTGAGATAGGGACTCCTTGAAACAAATGAAAATAGGGGTAATGCCAAGTTTGCTGTCAGTGATTGTTTGTTATTAATATTATAACCAGCTTTTAACCAAGCATCAAGTCCAAATGACAGGTAGTATCCCGTTATGCCCGCCTCGGCATAATCATAGGTTGAAAACCTGAAACGGTTCCTACTTTTTCCACCGATGGACAGATACCATTTTTCTTTCTCTATGATTTTTTTTCCTAGTCCATAATGGAGTTCCAACATTAAAAACTCATGAGAAAAGGTATTATATCTATTTTCATTGAAAGTCGTGAAATATTCATAAGTATTTCCGATCTGGGGATTATAGCTATTGAACCTTAAATATGCGGTCTGCTCAAGCTTTTTGGACCGGTCGAACCTCAAAGTGAAATTCAATGGTGAGCGGTCTCTGTGGACAAATGGAGAAAAGGTCAAGTCTTGACGTGAAGTTTGTCCCATCCCCCATAACAATTGAATGGAATTATGCTTTATATCCTGTGCCATGGATATACTTATCATAAAAAGTATCAAGTTGATTATTAATATTGTTCTCATGTCTTTAGATGTTGAGTGTGCAAAAAAAGATTGATATACGGTCACAGGTTTACAACTTTTCCACTTCCTGAGATATTGGTTTCCACTTCTACATCAGAACCATAGTAATATATATTGCCACTCCCCTTGATATTTACAGCTAGTCTACGGGATATACTCAAGGTTATGTCTCCACTGCCAATAATGTTACAGGTAGCAGTATTGCATCGCACATTTGCGAGTCCGACATTGCCTGAACCAGTGATATCGACCGTTAAATGATCTGTCATAGCTACCTCTTCTGCTTCAGAGAACAGGTCTCCGCTACCATTGATTTTGATGCTCCCTATGTCATTGATCCCCGATTTTAAGATTATATTCCCGCTACCAGATGAGGTGATTCCGGCTATCCTGACGTCGGGCATGGTAATGTATACTTTTGCCAGTGAGTTTTGAAGGATGATATCATCGGCTGTCCTGATATCCAGCGTGTTACCTTGTACCTTTACTTCTAGGTATTGGACAATATTTTCATAGTCTTGCACCAAGACTTGTAAGGATGGCCCTTTTTCTATTTCAATTTCGGCCACCCCCAATAAATTGATCTTGCTGAAGCTGGGTACTTCTACTATTTCTTTAACGATACTGCCACCTCCAATGATCTTGTCATCGTCATCGTCACAACTTGTTTGGAAAGCAACTACAAATAAGGTAAATAAAAATAATATTGATTTTCTCATGATGCTAAAAATTTTGATTTTGGTGCAAGTTGGCAGGTAAAAGACATGCAAACGCTCTATCCTATAATTCGGGACAAATCATAGGTGCAACATTATAGGGAAAGACTGCTTATGTAGAGAAAATCAACGCTTAATAATTGCTGTAAAAAATAGAGAAATGTTATAGTCTACTGTGTTATAAGAGAAGCCCCTATTTAAACAACTTCATAGGCATGTTATATCATTTTTGGGATTAAAAATGAAGCTTCATTATTCAGCTGAGCTTATTAAAAAAATAAAAAGTTACCAACCCAGCACTATTAGATTTTCCTCTTACATAGTATAAAACCAAGACATTCAGGTTTTCTTTATAAAACATTTTTAGAAATCACGTACGACTCCAATTAATTAATCCTTCTCCTTTGAAACCATATATCTAAGAAGGTTAAGTTCACGGTTAATTTGGTGTAACGCTCAGTAAAGAAACTATTAATTTCTTGTCCTCTAATAGCGTGTTCTCCAATAAATCGCAACATGCCTCTGTTACCCGTTGGTAAACTAATTCCTATCGTAGCGCCTAAGTTATTCATTCCTTCATTATCAATCACTAAGTAAGATCTTTCAGCAAATGCGCCAAAACCCCATCTCATGTAACCGAGATAACTTTTTGCATTATAGTTTGGTAATTTCTCAAACCCCAAAGAGATCCTTTGGCTATCTCGTAGGCGGAAATCATTACCACTTAAAGAAGAGGCAGACCATAGATGAGTTTGCAAATCAAAACTTACTTTGTATTTATTATTCTTATTCCAAGAAAGTCCGAAACCGAAAGAATGAGGTAAAATGTAATCATCTGATTCAAGTGCTTCAACCGCTAAAGTATCATTTGCAAATCCTGGTGCGCTTGGCATTTCAGCAATCAATAAATCACGTGAACTCAATAAATCATCTTTTGAGTTATAAGTCACCCCAATAGTTAATAGCGAGTTATTAATGGGCTGCATGTATTGTATCCCTACATCATAGCTTAAAGTCCTTAAGAAGTTACTGTCCTCTATTAAAACATTGTAATCGATATCAGTGCTATTTACCTGTTGTGTATTATCAATTGAACCAAAAATATAAGAGGCATGGATTCCAAGGGAAAGTCTCTCCCCTACCAATTGTCCAATTCCAAAATAAACTTCATTAAGTCCTCCAGCACCTTCATATCGGATGCGGTATTGCCCTGGTATGCCATTGAAATCGCTTTCGCCAAATATGCCATAGTCAACATTGCTGAATTTTCTTAAACCTATTGAGGCACCCAAATTTTCATCCATTTCAAAGGCTACTGCTATATAAGGAAAATCAAGATCTATTTGTGTCCCCTCTTCATCTCCATCATTTCTATTAGATAAAGCAAGGCTAAACCCAAATTCATTTAGAAATGTAAAAGGCATACCTATGCTACTGTAAGAAGCAGGATTTAAATTATTGATGCCATAAGGATCCCTATCTGCTATTCCTGTACCGCCTTTCATCAATTGAGCACCCATTCCCTTATTATATATATCTCCAATTCCAAAATAAGAATAGGGTGAATTAGGCACATTTTGAGCATTGGTGAAATGACTTAGGAATACAACCGATAATATTATCAATGATTTATTCATTATGCATCGTATTGAATCTAGGGGTATTTCTGCCTTAGCAGAATTTTGTAACATATAACCAGTGCCAGTACCATCATTTGGTTTTAATGGCACTTAGACACGGGCTATACTATCCTTTCACTTTAAAAGTACTCCAGCACGCAGAATTGAAAAATAAAAATCTACCTAGAAGAGGATATTGCCAATAAATGTCGGTGAAACACCTATGAAAGGTGTTTTTGTATAAGGACTAACTACATGAAACGAATCTATGGATTCATAGATAAAATACCGCTATCAGTTGATTTTATTTTTTTGAAAAGGTACTTGCTACAAACTTTGAAATGTTTATTAATTCAACCGTAGCATGAAATTATCCACACTTTTCTTTCTATTACCTGCACTATTAATAGCTGAGATTCAAGCACAGGATAAAGTAAATATTAGAGGAAATATAAGAGACGCTGAAACGGGTGAAGACCTAATAGGCGCGGCTGTATATGTAGCCGATAAATTCAACACTGGTGCAGTTTCAAATCTCTACGGATTTTACTCCCTTTCTTTAGAAGCAGGCAACTATACGCTTAAAGCACAATACATAGGTTATGAGGGTTTTGAACTAACTGCTATTTTTTTACAAGACACAACGATTAATATCGAATTGATACCGCAAGCTTCTACACTTGAAGCAATAGATATTGTAGCTGAAACTGAAGATAATAAAGTTACCTCGTTAGAAATGGGAACGAGCAAAATTTCACCAAAAGATATTGAAAATATTCCTGTGTTATTTGGGGAAAAAGATGTTTTAAAAACAATTCAATTATTACCTGGCATACAAGCAGCTGGTGAAGGCAACAGCGGTTTTTTTGTTCGAGGTGGAAACATTGATCAAAACTTGATTTTGCTAGACGAAGCAACCGTTTACAATGCTTCTCACCTACTAGGATTCTTCTCTGTTTTTAATTCTAGCGCCATTAAAGATGTAAAAGTGATTAAAGGTGATATGCCAGCCCAGTATGGAGGAAGGTTATCTTCTGTGCTAGACATTAGAATGAAAGAAGGCAATAGTAAGGAATTTGCTGGAGAAGCCAGCATCGGCGTTATCGCCTCTAAACTTACGCTAGAAGCTCCCATAGTAAAAGACAAAGGCTCGTTTATGATTTCAGGTAGAAGAACGTACCTCGACCTTTTCTTAAGAGCATCCTCTAATGAAGATTTACAAGACACCCAGCTATATTTTTATGATATAAATGCCAAAGCAAATTATAGGATCAATGATAAAAACAGGATTTTTCTTTCTGGTTATTTCGGTAGAGATGTTTTTGGATTTGAAGATACCTTTGGTTTTGATTGGGGAAACGCAACTGGCACAATCCGATGGAATCATCTTTTCAGTGATAGGCTGTTTTCTAACACTTCTCTTATATATAGCAATTATGATTATAGTGTGAGTATAATAGACGGTGATGAAGAAAACCAAGTTACTTCAGCCATTCAAGATGTAAATTTTAAACAAGACTTTGATTATTTCTTAGGAAATAACAGCACTTTAAAATTTGGCGGCAATCTTATCTATCACACCTTTTTACCAGGTGAAATTACTTCGTCGCAAGAGGGTGGTAGGATTGATGATACCAAAATTGAAGAAAAATATGCTTTAGAAGGGGCACTATATGTATCTTATGAGCATAAGGTCAGTCCAAAACTTTCTTTGCAATACGGTTTACGTTATTCATTGTTCAATGCAATAGGGCCAGGTACTTTTAAGCGGTATGATGAAAATGGGATGGTAATCGAAGAGCGAAGTTATGATGATTTCGAAAGTGCACAATACTATGATGGTTTAGAGCCTAGATTTAGCTTTAATTATTTGCTAAACAGCAATAGTTCTATAAAAGGCGCTTATTCTAGAAATAACCAATACGTGCATCTATTATCTAATTCTACTACTGCCACTCCAACTGATATTTGGATACCAAGTTCAAGACATGTAAAACCGCAAATTGGAGATCAAGTATCGGTAGGGTATTACAAAGATATAAAGTCAGGAAAGTATGAGTTTTCAACTGAAATCTATTACAAATACATGGATAATGTGATAGATTATAAAACTGGGGCTGACTTATTTGTCAATGAAGATATAGAAGCCGAATTACTATTTGGTACTGGTCGTGCTTATGGTATTGAGTTTTTAATAAAAAAGAAGGTGGGTAAATTTTCTGGCTGGATCAGTTATACACTTTCCAGAAGTGAAAGAACTTTTGAGGAACTTAACAATGGAGAAGCTTTTCCTTCAAGACAAGACAGAACGCATGACATTGCCTTAGTAGGAACCTATCAATTCAATCCAAAACTTTCCCTGTCATTTAACTGGATTTATTTCACTGGTAATGCGGTCACTTTCCCAAGCGGAAGGTATGAAATAGAAGGTGTACCAGTCGCTTATTACACCGAAAGAAATGGATATAGAATGCCCGATTATCATAGACTTGATCTTGGGGTGAATTGGATAACTAAAACCACCGAAAAATATGAATCGACTTGGAATTTTTCGCTTTACAATGCTTATGGTAGAGAAAATGCATTTACAATCAACTTCCAAGAAAGTGAAGATAATCCTGGCACCACAGAAGCAGTAAAGTTGGCCTTATTCAGTTTTGTGCCCTCTGTGAGCTACTCAATAAAGTTTTGATCAATTGATTCAAACATTCATGATATAAAAGAATTTTTAATCGCTTATGAAACTAGTTAGCAATCTACATACAATCAGAATTCCTAAATGGATGATAAACACAATCTACTTTTTAACCACATGCTGCTTATTGGCTTGCGAAGAAGTAATTGATGTTGACCTAAATGATTCAAACCCAAGGTTGGTAATTGAAGGAACTATCGACAATTCTAATGGACCCTTTACAGTAAAAGTATCTCAAACTATCAATTATTTTGGTGAAAACGAAGTAGTACCTGTAGATGTTGAACAGGTTTCAATCAGCACTGCCAATGGAGAAAGCGATGAACTAGTGAGAATTGCAACAGGTGAATACAGGACAACAAATATGTTTGGAGTACCTGATGAAACTTATACGCTAACAGTATTGCATAATGGTACTACCATCACTTCTTCCAGCACAATGCCTAGGCCTATTGAAATCAATAAATTACAATATGTTTTCGATGAGCGAGAATTTAACCCCGCTGGAGAATCGGGGTATGAAGTAACCTGTTTTTTTAATGATCCTCCCGGTAAAGGCAATTACTATAGGCTGCTTATCTATCAAAATGGAGAGCTACTTGATGATTCAGGCTTTTATCTTTTTGATGACCGATTTTCAGATGGAAATGAAGTAAGCTATACCTTTTTCAATAGGAGGTTTGATTTAGAAGATTCCATAAAGGTTGAGTTGAGAACCCTGGATCAACAAACTTATGATTATTACGACCAGCTTAATGACCTGTTAGGCGGGGGTGTGGGACCTGGCGCAGGCTCTGCAGCACCTGGCAATCCAACTACAGTTTTTAATGAAGATGTATTAGGTGTCTTCGCTGCATATGCTACCATCAATGCGAATTTTACAATTACAGAATAAGTAATACCATTCAAAAAAAGATTGACTGTATTGCGAAAGAGAAATATCTATTCTAACTGAAAACATCTATAGAAAACAGCATTTATAACAATGTATAAATCAATATTTCAATACTTATTTCTTTTCAGTTTAACTGCCATTTTGTTGAGGTGTAACTTCCCTAGCTCTTTAGGTGAGGAAATTGTGCAAAATGAAATCTTAGATGTAGTATTCGTAGATACGGTAAGCTTAAATCTATCGACCGTCATTTACGATTCAATGGTCACTTCTAACACTGCAAGACATTTAATTGGCCATCGTAATGATGCTGACATGGGGAGAATCAATTCTAAAGCATTTTTTAAAATCATTCCTGATTCAGCAACTACTCTGCCCAATGAAGATGCGAGGTATCTCTATGCTGAGTTTGAATTTTTCTATGATGGTTATTTCTATTATGACACTGCCCAAGATTTTAAACTCTCATTACATACTATGGATACAGAGCTTGAACTCGACGATGATGGTTTTTTATATAATATCAATACATTTAATTATGTTCAAACCAGTCTTGGAGAAGTAACTTTTAGACCGAGACCTACCAGACGCCGAAGTTTTTCCATGCCAGTTGATGATACCTTTGGCCAAGGGTTATTTGAATTTGCTCAAGATACCTTAAGAAACGATTTTATTGAAGATTTTTACAACAGATACCCCGGTTTTGTACTAGAAGCCGACTCTTCAATTTCCCAATGTTTTTTAGGGTTTTCTACATTGAGCAAGCTTATCATTCACTATCGCAGCGCAGGAGAAGATGTTGAAATGATTTTCCCAAGTAGCGGAACAAGATTCAACAGTATTTCCAATGATCGATCAACTACATTTTTAATAGATTTGAAAACTAATAAAGTAGATATTTCATCTATAGAATCTGGAAATAGGGCATTCTTGAATAATGGCATTGGTATGGCCATAAAAATAGAAATGCCCACTTTAGGTGCTATTGGTGAAGAAATAGATGCGAATTTTGTAACGCAAGCATCTCTGGTTTTAAAACCTGTAAAAGGGACCTATAGCGAGGTAAACCCATTGCCATTTGCTTTAGAATTTTTTGAAGTGGATAAGTTGAATAGGATTGAAATTCAGATACCTTTTGATTATACACGTAACATCGATGACGAATTTGATGATGACACTGAATATCGAATCATCATAACAGATTTTGTAAGGAATAAACTTAACAAAATCGAAAACAATGATGAAGACGCCATTTTAATCAGCGGAAGCAATGAAGAATTAGGGACTACTGTTGATCGCTTGATATTGGGTGATTCATTTAGTGAATATAAAGCACAGCTCGAACTATTTATTATGGATTACAACATTGATAATGAATAAAATAATTGTAAGAATGAAAGATAAAATTAGCATGAATTTCTTAAGATTGATATTGATTATTGCAGCCCTTCTCACACTATCTTGTGATGATGATGACGAAGATGACCTTCTTGGGAATTGGATCGAAAAGAGTGACTTCAGAGGCATTAGAAGATCAAATACGGTTTCTTTCGTAATTAATAATTTGGCATATGTGGGCACAGGTTATAATGGACAAGAAGATGAATATTATCAAGATTTTTATCAGTACGATGTAAACATAGATTCTTGGACAAGCATAGATACATTTCCTGGTACCCCTAGAACTGCTGCTGTTGCTTTTAGTGTAGGCGGCAAAGGTTATGTAGGGCTGGGTTTTGATGGTGATGATGAACTAAAGGATTTTTATGTATTCGATCCAAATCAAACTAAAGGCAACCAATGGACGAGAATAGCCGATTTTGGAGGAACGGCCCGAAGAAATGCAGTAGCATTTGCATTGGATGGAAAAGGATATGTGGGGACAGGTGACGATGGCAATACAAACAATGATTTTTGGGAATATGATCCCAATACAAATACTTGGACAGAGATACCTGCCATTGGAAAGAAAAAAGAAAATGCACTGGCATTTGTAATAGGTGATTTTGCCTATGTAGGAACAGGCTCAGACAATGGTGCCTTAGAAACAGATTTTTGGCGGTTTGATGCTTCATTGTTACCAAACTATCCTTGGACACCCCTAACAGACCTAGATGAAGAAGATGATTATGAAATTACGAGGGAAAATGCCACAGCATTTGTAATGAATGGCTTAGGCTATGTAATTAGTGGTGAAAGAGGAACAGTTACTCGCAGCGTTTGGGAATATGACCCTATCTCAGATACTTGGGAAGAAAAAACATCTATAGAGGCCTCGGCTAGAAGAGACGCTACTGCATTTACAATCAATGAACGAGGTTTCATTACAACAGGAAGAACAGGAAGCTCATTTTTTGATGACCTTTTAGAATTTGCACCTTTTGAAGAAGAAGACGAAGATGATTGAAATATTTAGATGAATGTGAAAGTCAAATCCACAAAGGAAAAAACCTCTAGCAACGTATCACAATTTCTACGCATTGTATCAGTATAGCAACATATTTAAACAGTTATTTTTGAAGGAAAATGGCAAACGATATCGTGTAGTACTTCACATTTTGGTATTCCTTGCAGTATTAATTCCACCTGTTAACCTTTTGAGTAATTTTGGTTTGGATGGCAAGATTATCTTTAAAGTTACGAATCTGTTTATCTCAGTTATTCCACTTTGTATATTCAATTTGGTTTTTTTAATACCCAAATACCTTAAAAATCAAAAGTATTGGCAATATATAATGGGCTATATTTTATTGGCTTTCTTTTATTACATTATTATCACAATAGTAGACCCTTTTGGATCGCATAGCCTCATATTAAGTTTTGGTACTTTGGAAGCTGTAGAAATTCCTATAAAATCTATAATGCGCCCATCTTTTATGCCATTTATGCCAATGTTATTGATAGCAACAATGCTCGGCACTACTTTAGAGACTATACTAGATTGGGAAAAGCGTGGAAAGGTCATAGAAAGAAAAGAGAAAGAACGTTTGGCTGCTGAATTGTCATTTCTGAAATCACAGATAAATCCACACTTCTTTTTTAACACATTGAATGGCATCTATGCTTTGGCTGCATCAGATACCAAGAGTACCCAAAGGGCTATTTTGCTGCTTTCTAGCCTTATGCGGTACATCCTTTATGATAGTAATGTAGAAAAGGTTCCTCTTTCAAAAGAAGTACAGTTTTTAAATGATTTTATCGATTTACACAAGCTAAGGTATACCAAATCGGATAGGGAAAGAATAGAATTTAAATACCTTGGAAATATAAATGAATATAAAATTGAACCCTTGCTATTAGCTCCATTTGTAGAGAATGCATTTAAATATAGCTTTAGTTATAAAAACCAAAGTGAAGTACTTGTTTCTATAGAAGTCATAGATAATGAAAGATTGATTTTCAAAGTATCAAATTCTATTGGCGAGCATACAACACAAATTAAAAATGGGACAGGTATTGGGCTAGAGAATATTAAAAAGCGCTTATCCATAGTTTATCCCAAACAACACGAGCTTGTATTGGATAAAACCGAGGAATATTTCAATGTAACATTAATGATTGAATAATGGGAATGAAAGAAAATTTTAAGCCTATGAAATGTATAGCTATCGATGATGAGCCTTTGGCATTAAAAGTACTCAGTGAGTATGTGAATAGGATACCTTACCTTCAATTAATCGATACCTTTGAGAATCCCTTTGAAGCACTTCAGACCATTAATTCTCTTACCATAGATATTATATTTATTGATATTGATATGCCAGGGCTTAGTGGATTAGAATTGGTTGAGTCTTTGGCCAATGACCCTAAAATTATTTTTACTACTGCCTATTCTGAATATGCCATTAATGGTTTTGAATTAGATGCCATTGATTACCTCTTGAAGCCTTTTAGTTTTGAGAGATTTTTAAAAGCTGTCAACAAGGTTAATAAAACAAAAAATGTGATCAATCAGCATCACCAAAATTCAATAGCAAGATATTCTGATGCTTCAGATTTTATCTTTGTTCATTCAGAACATTATATGGTGAAAGTTTTATTGAATGACATTTACTACATAGAAGGTTTCAAGGAATATGTGAAAATACATACAGAAAAGTTAAAGCCTATTTTAACAATCAGGAGCTTAAAGTCACTTACTGAGCAACTAAATGCTCAATCATTTATCAGGGTCCATCGGTCCTACATTATATCTATTGATAAAATTCAGGATATAAGGAACTGGAAATTAAAAATCAAAGACAGGTATTTACCCATTGGCGACAGTTATAAAGAAGTCTTCAATGAAATGGTTTTGAAAGGAAGAATTTGAATTTTCCATTTTCAAAAAAATGCTCCAACCAATTCTAAGCATCAAGAATTAAAATCAATCGAAGGTTAAACCATGCCCGAATTGATACAAAGGATCTTTAGAATCATAGGGCATATCTTCTAATTGATTGGCTACCGCCTCCATAGAAGACGGAATCTCAATAGGTAGTTTTCCAGATGGCTTGAATTTCCCATAGATTAGTTCTAGAATAATATCATCCTCACATTCAAAATCAGCAATTACGGCTTTACTGGCCGCATTGATCTCAGGTGCAACAGTTGGTCTTTGGATGGTAAATACAGTAATAGTGGGTTTTGACCGCATATGTCCTAACATTTCCTCCTTTTCTTCCTTGTTAAAATCTAATCTCCCTTGATTTATTAAACTTTCCAAAAGACCATCTCCTTTTGGTGGCGAGTAGGGTGTTTGTAATTTTTGAACAATTATATCAGCATCTTCGGCATCATTAATAATATTGGGGAATTTTTCAGAAAGTCTATCACTTGCAAAACCCATAAGATAAATTTTCTTCTCATTAGAAATCGGCAAAAAATCGTTATCGTTCTTTAATAAAACCAATGATTTCCGTTGGGCTGTCCTACCCTTTTCTACAAATGTTGTATTACCTACTATATCAACTTTTTCAAGATCAACATAAGGGTTATCAAAAAGTCCGAGTTTAAACTTATCTCTTAAAATTCTTCTCACCGAAATATCAATACGTGCTTCTTGAACTTCACCACTATTTACAAGCTCGACCACATGTTCTGTAACATACTCTCCGCCAAATACATCGCATCCCGCCTCTATTGCCTTTTTAACCCTTTCCTTTTCAGAAAGGTGTTCCAAACCCCAAGCAGAGGCTTTCTTTACTGCCATGTCTGAAATAATGCCCCAATCGGTTGCTACTACACCATCAAATCCTAATGAATCTCGTAATAAGTCTTGAATCATTTCCTTGCTGAAAGCAAATCCTACTTCCTCTTTTACCTGCCCTTTTGGGATTCCATAATAAGGCATAATTTGGGCCGTATTTGCAACAAAAGCCCCCTCAGTAAATGGTATTAAATGATAGTCAAAATTATTTCCAGGGTATACTTGTCCCTTTCCACTCTCAAAATGCGCATCCCATCCATCTTCTTGGGGGCCGCCACCAGCAAAATGTTTGGTTTGGCAAGCCACACTATTGGCTCCTAAACTATCACCCTGAAATCCTAAAATGTAGGCCTCTGTAAGTTTGGCACTAAGTGCCGCGTCTTCACCAAATGTTCCATTTACCCTAGCCCAGCGGGGTTCGGTAGCAAGATCGGCCATAGGATGTTGCGCCAAACGGATACCAATGGCCAAATATTCTTGACGAGCGATGTCTGCAAACTCTCTTATTAATGCCGAATCTCCTATTGCTCCTAGACCTAATTGAGAAGGCCAAGTCGAAATCCACCTTGTTTCGACACTTGCTCCTGCCATGCCTGTATTGCCATGCCTAGGATCGGAAATCAAAGTAATTGGTATTCCTAAACGCGTTTTTTCAGCAAATTTCTGAAGATTATTATTCCATTTAGCATAATTCAAGGCCGAAGTACCTCCTAAATTTTGTACATGGTTCATCTTCTTCTTAAGAATTGTACTGGAAGTGCTTTCTGTCATAAATGAGAAAGGATCTGAAAATGTCGGAATCTCTAATAATGAACCATCTTCTTCCATAGGCAAAAAATGGACAAACATCATCCCTGCTTTTTCTTCAATATTCATTTGATCCAAAAGGTCATCTATCCTATTTTCAATATGTGCTCTAGAATCTTCATAAACATCCAACTTTCCGTTTTTATTTAAATCACGAAACTGGTACCCTTCTAAAGTCAATGTAGGTGCTTCCTCACCTAAAAGTGCCAAATTTGATGAGGATTCAAGCTTCCATTTAATAAAGAAGACCAAGTAGGCAAGTAATGCTAGCAAAATCACGCCTACTAAAAAGAAGCCTACAACTTTAAAAAATCTTTTCATTGCCTAGTTATTATTGTTTATTAGTTCCCAAAAAGGTGTTTATGAATCAATATAAGGAAAAACTATTTCCGCTTCCAATAAAATGTTTTAGAGATAAATAGTTTTTTCCCAGTCACTTTTAATTCATCTGGTTTATTTAAGATAAATATGCCATCCAGTTCCATTTTCCTCGCTACAGAATAAATCCTGCCTTCGAACCGCTTATTTTCCTCATTGTATTTAAAATCGTACATCACTTTTTTTCCTATAAAATCATCTCTAGAAGATTCTTTGATAATCCCTTCATACATTCCTTTTTCATTTTGCTGGATCTCTATAATTGACTCATCCATTTCTTTTGCATACCATCTGCCTGTTACTTCATTTTCTTGGGCATATACAGTAGTTACCAACCAAGAAAAGATCATTACTTTGAAGAATAAGATTTGCTTTTTCATCATTTCTATTATTAAAATTTAACTGGTTTTACGATAATTAAAGATTGCCCAAGTATTGAAAAATAGGGCAAAGCCTAACATGATTATAAAGTGTTGCGAGATATGCCTGAATTCGCTACCCTTCATAATAATCATCCTAACTACTTCAATAAAGTAGGTAACAGGGTTGAGCTGTGTAATGAATTTAGCCCAAGCAGGCATGCTTTCTATTGGGGTAAACAAGCCGCTCATTAAAATGAAAATCATCATCAAGAAGAAAGCGAGCGACATGGCTTGTTGCTGGGTATTAGAGTAAGTAGATACCAATAAGCCGATTCCCAATACAGCTATGAGGTACAAAGTAAGATAACCATATAGTAAAGCTAAATTACCAGCAGGCACTATTCCATAAACTAGTCTACCCACTAAAAAAAGCCCTAAGGAAAAAACGAACATGCCAATTGCCCAAAATGGAATTAATTTGCCCAAGATGAACAAATGCTTTTTAATGGGTGTCACATTAATTTGCTCTATGGTGCCTACTTCTTTTTCTTTCACAATATTTAAAGCACACATATACGCCCCTACCATGGTTACAAGTACTACCAAAATGCCAGGCACCATAAAGAATTGGTAATTAAGCAAAGGATTGAACCAATTAATAGCAGCAACTTCCACTATTGGAGCTTGAATTATCTTCCCACTTTGCATCCATTCAAGTCTAATCTCTTGATTGAAATTCCCGATTACTTGAGAAAGGTATGCTCCCCCTACATTGGCTTTAGTACCATTTATGGCATTAATAGCCAAAAACAATTGATCATGACCTTCTCTTACTAAGTTTTTTTCAAAGTTATGAGGGATTTCTAAGGCTACATCGGCTTCATCTGACTCAATATAAGCCAAGCTTTGCTTTGAATTACTGCTGTAATCGACCAGTACAAAATAGCCAGAAGCAGTTATTTTATTCACCAGATCTCTTGAAAAAGTCGAACGGTCATGGTCCACTACTACTAGATTAATATTTTTAATTTCAAAATCTGCTGCTAATGGAAGAATGGTTAACTGAATGACAGGAATTGCCAGGATCATTCTTAGCAAAGTAGGATTTCTGAAAATCTGCAAAAACTCTTTTTGTAATAAGAAAGATAGCGTTTTCATGAAAGTCGTATTTTAAATTTTTTGATACTTAGTGCCAAGAGAAAAAGGGTCATCACCAATAAGATGAGTGTTTCTTTCCATACTGCTGAAAATCCCAATCCTTTAATCATTACATCTTTTACAATGATGTAATACCACTTAGAGGGCACTACGTTGGCAATGATTTGTAAAGGCATAGGCATATTTTCCAATGGAAATAAAAAGCCTGTAAACATCATGGTTGGGAGCAACATACCCATGAGTGAAATGAGCATAGCAGTTTGCTGTGAATCAGTGGAATTCGAAATCAAAAGTCCAAGAGAAAGCGCGGTAATGATGAGTACAGTACTGACCAAAAATAACAGACCTATGCTCCCATTGATTGGCATATCTAATAAGAACACACTCAGCAACAAAATAACTGTGAGATTCACAATAGATAAAAATAAATAGGGAATTGCCTTGGCAAGCACTACCATTAAAGGATTGAAAGGGGAAACGATTAACACTTCCATCGTACCACTTTCTTTTTCTTTCACTATGGAAACAGAGGTCATTAACACACAAATGAGCAACAATACCAAAGCCATTACACCAGGTACAAAGTTGGTAGTCCCTTTCAATTCAGGATTGTAAATATTTCGATTTTCTAAGCTAATACGCATACCAGGTTGTTGCATTGATAGCGTAGATTGGTACTCACGAAATATTGTATTGGCGTAATTACTCAGTGTAGTGGCCGTGTTAGGATCAGTGGCGTCTGCAATTAATTGGACAGTAGCAGTTCTTTGATGAAGTAAATCTTTTGAAAAGTTTGTAGGGAAAACCATGGCTATTTTTACATCTCCTCTAAAAAAAGCTTCCTCTAACTCATTGATATTTAATGCCGATTCTTGAATGAGAAAACTGTCGTTATTCCTAAATTTTTCAATAATTGTTTGGGTTACTTCATCTTTTGAATGATCTATTACTAAAACCCTGGTATCTTTTATTTCATTGGTAAGTGCAAAACCAAATAAAACAATTTGAACAATAGGTAGCCCAAATAGAAGCAGCAATGTTTTTTGATCTCGAAAAACATGTTTAAATTCCTTTCTGACAAATACAGCTAATTGTTTCATGTTAGTCTCCTTTTCTTTTTGCACCACGTGCTAACTCATAAAATACATCGTCCATAGATTCCGCTTTAAAAGATTTTTTTAATGCTGTCGGTGAATCCAATGCCTTGATATAGCCATCAACCATCATGGAAATGCGGTTGCAATATTCTGCTTCATCCATATAGTGGGTAGTGACAAAAACAGTAATACCATCATCCGAGGCTTCATAGATCAAATCCCAGAACTGCCTGCGAGTAACGGGATCAACACCACCTGTGGGTTCATCTAAAAATACAATTTGGGGTTTATGGAAAATGGCCACAGAAAAAGCCAATTTTTGTTTCCAACCTAATGGAAGTGAGCCTACCAGTCTTTTTTTATGCTCTTCTAACCCTAATCTTTCCAACATGACTTTGGCACGTTCCTTTATTTGTTTCCTTGAAATGCCATAGATACCTCCAAAAAATTGTATGTTTTCATATACTGTCAAATCCTCGTACAATGAAAACTTTTGGCTCATGTAACCGATATTCTGTTTGATTTTTTCGGTTTCCTTGTACACATCAAAACCTGCCACAGTTGCCTCACCATAGCTAGGCGTTGACAGACCGCATAACATCCGCATGGCTGTAGTCTTGCCTGCACCATTTGCTCCTAGAAAGCCAAATATTTCCCCTTTTTCTACCTCAAAAGTTATCTCGTTTGTGGCAACAAAATCACCAAACTTCTTAGTCAGTTTATTGGTAGCAATGGCTATGTTATCTCCTCTTTTCATCTATTCATGAGGTTAATGAAACAATCTTCAATGGTGGGCGCAATGGGCTTCATTTCAGTAGTCATTGCCAAATTACTTTGAAATTCCTCTGGCTGAGTTTCATTCTTTATGAAAGAGATGTGGTGGTATTCACCGAAAGTATTTACCTCTTTTACTGATGGTGTATCTCTCAGCTCTTTCAAAAGTTTACTCATATTCTCTGCTTTTATAGCAAATAGCTTATCTGGATAGGCGGCAGTAATGCCTTGTGGCGTATCTACTGAAAGAATTTCTCCCTCTTGTATCAATGCGATTTTTTCACACAAACTCGCTTCATCCATGTAAGGAGTTGAAACCAAGATGGTGATACCCTGCTCCTTTAATCCTTTCAACATATCCCAAAATTCCCTGCGGGAAACCGTATCAACCCCTGTAGTGGGTTCATCGAGAAAAAGGACTGTAGGTTTATGAATAAGAGCGCAACAAAGGGCTAGTTTTTGCTTCATCCCACCTGATAGTTTTCCTGCTCTCCGATTTTTAAATGGCTCAATTTGGACATAGATATCTTTTACCAAGTCATAATTTTCTTGAATGGTTGTATTAAAAATTGAAGCAAAGAAACTTAGGTTTTCTTCTACTGATAAGTCTTGGTATAAGGAGAACTTCCCCGGCATATAACCCACTTCTTTCCGAATATTTTTAAAATCTTTCACTACTTCATGGCCATTTACATAAGCCTTCCCTTTATCTGCCAGTAATAGGGTGGTCAAAATTCTGAACAGCGTAGTTTTACCCGCTCCATCGGGCCCTATCAAACCAAACAGTTCTCCTTTTTTCACTTCGAAAGAGACATCTTTTACAGCCGATGACTTCCCTTTATCATAAGACTTTTCAATATGTTCAACAATTACGTGATTCATGATGTCTGCTTGCTTAATAGTATTTCACCGTACATACCGATTTTCAAATTACCGTCATTTTTCACCCTTACTTTTACTGCGTATACTTTGTTAGCACGCTCATTTTTTGTTTGAATAGATTTTGGGGTAAATTCGGCCTTGTCGCTGATCCAATAGAGCGTTCCCTCAGTCTCATCAAAACCACCATTGCCATCATCTGTATGAATCGTTACTTTCTGATTAAGCTTTACCTTAGGTAGCTGGTCCCCTGTAATGTAGGCGCGTAAAATGAGTTCATCTAGGTTGGCAATTTTATATAAAGGCTGTCCGGCACCTACCTGTTCGTGGGGCATGGCATATACTGTTAGTACAGAACCTTCAATTGGATTAACAATCTTACTTTTTTCAATCTTGTCTTCGATCGATTTAATTTGAGATTGCAAAGGACCAATTTCTTTATCAATACTCTTAGAGGTGTTGGTAAGTGACGTTTTCAATGCCCTGATATTCCCTTTGATTATTTTGAGTTGAGCATCAATTTCATCTTGTTGTTGCGGTGTTGCTGCATCAGCTTCTAAAAGTTTGGTAATCCTTTTCTTTTCAATTTCGGTAGCTTTTAGTTGTTCTTCTAAGGCTGCCAATTGTGCCGAAATATCAGGCTTCTTACTCTTCACGGCTCCCATTTGTGCAAATATTTGCTCTTTAGAAAGCTGAAGCTGCGTAGTGTCAATATAACCCAGATAAGCTTGTGCTTTCAATGCTTGCCCCTCTTCTACATCAAAAGCAAGTAATGTCCCCGATGCTTTGGCCGAAATAATGGTTTCATCGGCTTCGAAAGTACCTGAAGCATCGAATTGTTGCTTCTCGTCTTCACACGAACTTATCAAAAACACAAATCCGATAAGCTGTATTATCAAATTGAATTTCATATCATTAATTTTTTAATTACCTGCAGTTAATTTATAGTCGTTTTGTAATTTCAATAGTTCTACTTGATGTAGCACAAGGTTCAGCCTGGCTTGATCAGCATCTAATACCACTGTCCGATAATCATTGGCGGTAATCACGCCATTTTCTAATTGCCCTTGTGACGTTTCTACAATTTCATTTCTCAATGCGATAATTTCTTCATCTTTATCAAGTAGCTCACTCATTTTTTCGATTTGAATTTCTTGGTTTGTAAGGTTGAGTGAAGTATTAAAAAGAAAAGTTTCGCGCTCAGATTCAACATTTTGCCTGTCTATTTCAAAGAGTTGTTTTTCCCTTTTTGAAGTATACAGATTAGATAGTTGCCAATTTAATCGTATACCACCGATGTAATAAGGTTCTATATCATTACTTAGAAAGTTAAGTGCTGGTCTGCCAACACCTGTTTGTAGAAAAAGATTGAGAGAGGGCCTATTTGATCGATCTAATAACTCTCCTTGTAAAGCAACTGTGTTCAACTGAGCCTGAAACAGATTCAATTCAGGGCGATTAATCTCTTTAGTTTCTAGCGTAAATTGTGGCGTTACAAATTCAGTATCAATAGTTAAACTTTGACCTATAAATTGCCCCAACATATCTATATAGCCTTGTTGTAAGGCCTTCAACTCAATGGTACGTTGGTCAATTTTTAGCAGCTCAGCTTTTAATATACTTACATTACTTTTTAGCGAAGTACCGTATTTCACAGCTGCTTCAGCTTTATCCAGCCCCGTTTGTATACTCTCTTTAGTTAGTTCAACTTGCTGCATCTGCTTTTCTACGAGTAGAATTCCGAAGTATAATCCACTCACACGCTCCTTAATTTGATATAGTTGCGCTTCTAAATTTGCTTTTTGTATCTCACCTTGAGCTTGAATGATTCTCTCCTGCTGATTGATAATTGAAATACCTGTAAGCGGTTGCACTATTTCGCCATATAGTTTATACTGATCTTTGCTTATTTGTGGTGCTCCTAAAGCTTCTCCATTAGGCAAAGAGGTAACTTCTGATTGGTAACTTGCCTGCCCAATGATTGAAACTTGTGGTAGTTTTCCTTTACGGGCATTATCTAAGGAATAAGCTGTTGAAATTTCTAGTAGCTTGCGTTGCTTCACTTGTGGGTAATTAGCTTCCGCCATGTTGAAGCAACTATCCAACGATAATTGATTTTCATTCTGTGCTAAAACAGACATCGCCGCTAGAACTATCAGACTTATATTGATCAAAATTTTTTTATACATTTTGATTAAAATTAATGTTTTAAACATTTGATTAAATTAATGCCAAAAAAATTTTATCTCAGCATTTGCTTTATCCACATAGGTATTAACATTTTTCTTTCTTCCATAAGCGCATTAAATTGTTGAGAATTAATATCTCCTATATGTTCCAACATACTCTTAGCTATAAATGGAAATAAGGTCATGCTCATTAAATTCACGAGAAAATGAATTGGATTTACGCTTTCTAATTTTTCTTTCCCTATTTCTGCTATCAGTTGTTGGTATAGAATCGTATCTTGAATTTTAAGCTTTTTAGTCATTTTTGATAAAAACTCGTCTGGGTTTCTTTGCATTTCACTAAGGATGAACAATGGGGTATCTGGTTGTTGCTTGATCTGTTCAATATATCCATCCACTATTTTGATAAATTTTTGCTCCAAATCAGACTCTTTATCCATAAATACCATTATCATCCCTTGGAAGAATGAAGACATACTTTCCATCATAATTTGGTTGAACAGCTTTTCTTTGCTTCTAAAATAATAGTTAAGCAATGCCAAATTAATTCCAGCATGTTCTGCTATATCTCTTGTTTTGGTTGCAGAATAACCTTTTTTCATAAATATATCCTTAGCAGCTTCTTTTATTTTTTCTTCCGTTGTCTGTTTGCTATTCATTATACAAATATGTGTTAAAATTTTGTTTTAATCAAATGATTAAAACAAAATTTTCAATTATTAAATATTTCTTATGCCCATAATAAAGCTAAAAGGCAAACCTCTTCTTAGGAAAGTCTGCATAACTAGTTAAGATTATTCCCGTAGATTTTAACCTCAATCTACGGGAATAATTAATACTTTATAATGTCAAAATATACTGAAACTATAAATTCCTGGTACTGATCACTTCAAAATTCCTTAGATCAAAATAATCATCTATACCATAATCGGTATTTATGACAATGCCACCCAGAAGTGCTACTTTATCCACCTTGAACTCAGCCTTTGTTTGGTGTAAATACTCATGGATCAGTTCATCAATTTTCCAAAAGCAGGCTTCTGTGATTGCCTTTTCTGGATTGGCATCATTCACTATTTCTTCTCTTTTTGGCAATAGGCATTCTTCTAACCACATCTGTTGGTAATCTGAGCTTTTAAGGTCTGGTTTATAGTCGGGACTTTCTTTAAACCTTTGCAAAGCCAACATTAAAGCACCACAAGAAGCCCCAGATTTTTCCTGTCTGGGTCTATACATTTTCCCCAATTCATTCTCTAGGGTTACTCCAATATGAGGTCCATAAAATATAAAAGCTGCCCCTTTATCTGGCACATGGTGGGCAAAAGCTGTAAAACCTGTCACACCAGCGAAGGGAAGGCCTCCCAATCCCCCCATGAAAAAAGGGCCTAATACCACACTGAAAAAAGAGGTGGATGGAATGTTGATATCATCTGAGCAAAGAGAAGTGGCCATCAACATCTTGGAAATATCTACGGTATGTCCATTTTGAAGTAAACCTAGGTATTTGATGGATGTATCACGGGTATCTAAAGCTGTGGGATAGTGTTTTTGTACGATTTTCTCAAATTTCCGCTGAAGCATACAATTATTAGTTTAGTTTTTTATGAAAAAGTTTACTGTTAGTAAAAAAATAAGGTAGAATAGATTAAATATATGTTTCTGAAAATTAAATAAAATTCTAGTGTCGGTCAACAACAAAGTAACTTAAAGTGCTAATTGGCAAACTAAAAGTATAGAAAGAATTTCTATACAGTTAAACATTTTCTACCCATGGGTTGTAGCACACAGTCCATCATCTAAAAAGGGTAGATTGTTCGCCACAATCTACGGATATTGAATAAATTCTTAAGCAAATAATTCCAAAACAGGTTTTCCATGCCCATCAGGTGTGGTGTAAAATGGACGGCCTTCAATGGTATAATTTGTTTCAGGATGAATACCTAAAGCATGATAAATTGTTTGGTGTACTTGATCAATAACTACTTTATTTTCTATAGAGGAACATGGCCTTTCATCGGCAGTTTTACCGTAAACCAATCCTTTTTTTATACCCCCACCCCACATGAGTATGGAGCTTCCATCAGTAAAATGTCGGTGCATGCCGTAGAATTTTTCATCTTCAATTAAATCTGGTTGATTCACTTGGTCTTTTACTTTCTTTCCGGGGCGTCCTTCCATAATAGCATCCCTACTAAACTCACTTGCCAATACAATCAAGGTCCTGTCTAAATGCCCAGTTTCATCTAAATCTTTGATCAATTGGGCTATTGGTCTATCTATCAATTCTTTCATTTTCACTAAACGAGAATGCCCGTTTTCGTGCGTATCCCAACCAAGAAATGGTTCATATTCCGTAGAAACACTGACAAACCTTGCTCCATTCATTGCCAAACGTTTAGCAGTCAAGCATCCTAACCCAAATCTACCTGTATTGTAAATATCATATTTCTCTTTGGGTTCTTGCGATAAATCAAAAACTTTAGATTCTGGAGAATTCAATAACTTATAAGATTGCTCCATAGAGCGCATCAAAGATTCTTTTTGGTAACTGCTTCCTCTCTCCATTACTTCACTTTTATTGGCTAATTCTTTATAAAGCTTATACCTTGCCTCAAATCTTTTCAGTGACATTCCTTGGGGTGGTCTTACACTATCTAACCCACTCGAAGGATCTGGAATAAGGAATGGACCAAACTCACTTCCTAAAAAACCTGCGGTATGAAAAGCTTTTAATTCTTCTCCTTCTCCTACTGTAAAGCGCTGCCCAATGGAGATGAAGGGAGGTATAACCGGATTTATCGGGCCTAATTCTTTAGCAATCCAAGCACCTATATGTGGAGCTTGCACGGTTTGTGGCGGCTCATAACAAGTATGCCAGTGATATTGGTGACGTGTATGTAGAATATGCCCCAAGTCTGCAGATTTATAGGATCGGATGATAGCCCCTTTGTCCATCACATTGCCAATATTTTGAAGCCCCTCAGAAAAATGAAGCCCATCTACGATTGTAGGCACACTTGGGAAGGTGCTTAAAACCCTTTTACTTTCCATCCCTTTCTCATAAGGTGCATAAGATTTAGGGTCGAATGTCTCTGTATGAGCCATACCTCCTGCCATCCAAAGTAAAATAACTGTATCTGCTTTTGAAGTTATAGTCGGTCCACAAGAACTTAAAAAACTGGCTGAAGGAATACTTGTGGATGCTGCAGCCAAACTCGCTGCTCCCATTTTCTTGATAAACTCCCTTCTTGTTTTTAAGATTTTATTTTCCATCACTGTTTAACTAATAAATGAATTGAAATTCTGGTAAAAGTAAAGTAGCCCAGAATAAATCCTGAACACTTTCTTTATTCGGCTCATCTCCTAGAACAGCTAACATAATTTCCTGCTCTTTTTTAGCAGGAGCTCTGCCAAAAGATTTCATGAATAAGGAGTTAATGATTTTCTCTTCATCAGACTGATATTCGGCTAACCATGCGGTAGCACCTTCTTCCAAAACATTGTTAAAGAAAGTACCATTGGTCAATTCTAAAGCTTGTAATAATGTAGCCTGATTATCTCTAGAAGTAGTTACATTTTCTCTACTAGGTCTGCCTAGTGCTTTCATAAATGGATGCTGTCTCACTAAACTAGCTCGTGCAAATTTTGAAATATTGTCATCAAACCTAAAATTTAAAAGCATATCCCAGTGTTTGCTTCCATAGTTTCTCACTTGCTTCCAATCAGTATCATCAAATTCTTGGGTAATCCAATCTTTATTGGGTTCTACAGCTGTACTTTTCCAATTCTTACCCTTATCAGATTGCACAAAGGTTTCCACCCCATTGTTTTGTATGATCCTCATCGTGAATAATATTCCAGCAGGATTGGCAATACTTCCTTCATTTATTCCTTCAATGGCAATTATATTCTCTCCTTGTTGGAGAGAGGATGTTACATCTAATTTGTCAACTTTTCGCCAGTCAGCTCCAGTAGCTACTTTTTTACCATTTAAATAAAATACATAAGTATGATCTACTGAAATGAGTGCTTCTGCTTTTGTAACAACTTCATAATCGAGGATAAATTTATGCCTAAAAAAACGTTTCCCAGGTTCTGGTAATACATCTCTATCCAATTTCCTTTCCCTATGCCAAATTCTGTTAGAAGCTAGTTGCTCTTTAGAAGGATTGTAAGCTGCTGCATAATAAACGGGTGCAATAACCTGGCTCACTGCATCGGTAAATTGTTCGGCACTCATTCTCCTCACAATTGGACCTTGAAAAACATAATTAACCGATTTAACTTGTTCTAATTTCTTATAGTTTACCGAATGCAATTGGTAGGCTTTTGAAGTCATGATAGTTTTTATCAATTGCTTGATATCATGTTCGGAATCGATAAAATTTGCCGCTAACCAATCAAGTACTTGCCCATCCCAAGGCTCATTATCCATTTCGTCTACAGGTTCTATGATACCCCGCCCCATTAATCTCGCCCAAATTCTATTGGTAATGGTACGGTAAAGCCTACCATTTTCAGGTTTTACCATTATTTCCGATAACTTTCGCAGTCTGTCTTTTAAGCTATCTGCCTCTACAGAACCTAGTTCTTTATATAGAAAATTGACTTTTGACATTTTCCCTATGGGTTTATCGCAGCGGTTTAATTCCAAAACAGAATCTGCGAAAATGGAGGCAAAACCATAGGCCTGTTCCAAAGTGAGGTTACTTACAAAGCTATTATGGCAAGAGGCACATTTTACATTTACACCCATTAGAGATTGACCGATGTTTTGAGCAGCCTGCATTTCAGTTCTTTGACTTGCATTTACTACGCCCCTCCACTTTATGCCTTTAATAAACCCTTCTGATGCTGGTGTAGGATTGACCAGTTCTTTCACCATTACATTGTAAGATTTATTTTCTAATAAAGAGTTATAAAGCCAATCTGTAATTTGCTTGCGACCCCCAGTAATAAAGCCCGTACCCGAATAATCATTTCTTAGAAGGTCGTTCCAAAAACTCAACCAATGCTGTGTATAGTTATGATTATCTTCGAGCAAGTGATCAATAAGTTGAGCTCGTTTATTTTTACTATTATCACTTTTAAAAGCTTGAATTTCCTTTGGCGTGGGAAGTATGCCAACAATATCTAAATAAACCCTTCTTATAAAAGTATTGTCATCTACAATTTTGGGCCAAGCAATTTCATATTTGGAAAAGTAAGCATCGACCAATTTGTCTACGGGATGTGTTTCTTTTGAGAAAGGTAAATTGGGTTTGGTAAGGGCAAGCGCTGCTTCTGGAAAAGTTTTCAGTGCTTGATCAGACCAATATGCTCCTTTTTCTATCCATAATTTGATAAGGGCAATTTCATTTTTCTTTAAAATCTTGCCTTTTTTCGGCATCACTTCATCATCGTCTGGCGATAAAGTTATTCTCCTGTAAAGTTCACTTTCCTGAATATTACCGGGAATAATTACTTTACCAGATTCTCCCCCTTTAAAAACACCTTCTTTATTTTCTAAAACTAAAGCCCCTTTCTGCTTATTTTCACTATGACACTGATAACAATTATGTGCAAAAATTGCCCTTACCCCCAAATTCAATTGGTCTAATTGAGCTTCGTTTAAAGTATCTGGTTCGTTTAATTGTGCCAGTAAAGCTATCGCTTCGCTATCATCATAAGATTCATTGTTTCCTGGTAAAACACTGGTTAAAAAATCTTCTCCATGTGTTAGACTAGCCCCGAAATGACCTGTTACAGTTAAGCAAATAACAGATAATGAAAAAACAGTTCTATATGCTATATAATTGGAAAGTTTTCCCAATGTAGTTTGTTGAAGAAGCCATGCTGTAAGTACTGCTAATACTGTCGTTGCAATGCCTAAGTTTTGATGCAGTTCAACCAAATCTCCGGCATAGTCATCATAAGTATAGAGAAACCATCCAAAACAAGTTGACAAAAAGGCAAACAATGCCCCAATGTAAATCATCCATTTAATTCCCGCTCTTAGCTCTTGGCGTTTACCATTTATGGTGAGAAATTCTAAAAAAAATGCAACAATTAATAAGCCTACAGGAAAATGGACTGTTAAAGGATGGAGCCTGCCTAAAAAGTGAAAAATCCAAGACCATGCATTTTCTTCCATGATTTAAATTAGTAAAATCTATAGGAATATAAAAACATGTTTTAACTGGAACTGAATTTTGAGATATTCAACTAGATAAAATCAATAGATAAAGGCTCAATCACGGTTAAAAAAAATACCTTAAAAAATAAGCTATCTCCGCCATACAAAGATACTTTTATCTGTTGATTACAGTTTTGTTGAAAATATATAAAACCCTTCAAATTACCACTCTCCATTCAATGTTTCAATGAAATCATTTTCCCTTCTTTCGAAAGTTCTTTACTTATACCTTTTTGTATTAACTGTGTATTAATTACGAAATAGTTACTTGCTAATAATTCTATACAACAGTATTGTACAACATTCATAATACCTGATCCAGTAATTTCGTACTTATTTGCAATATGCTGCCAATCCACATCATCTGAAATAGCTACTTGTGAAGGAAATGCACGCTGCCAAAGACTCAATCTTTCTTCGGGTTTTGGGATAGGAAAGTAAATTACAGAGTGAAACCTACGCATAAAGGCATCGTCGATATTGCCTTTAAAATTGGAAGCTAAAATAGTGAGGCCTTTAAAGTTTTCAATGCGCTGTAACAAGTATGAAACTTCTTGATTCGCATACTTATCATGGGCATCTCTTACATTGGTACGTTTACCAAATATGGCATCGGCTTCGTCGAAAAAAAGAATCCAGTCTTTATTATCGGCTTTATCGAATAGACTAGATAAGTTTTTTTCTGTTTCACCAATATATTTAGAAACGACCATAGAGAGGTCTACCTTAAATACAGGTTTATTTGTAAACTTACCCAAAAGCGTAGCTGTTAAGGTTTTTCCTGTACCGGGTGGGCCGTAAAACAAAGCCCTATAACCTGGTTTTAATTTTTTCTGCATGCCCCACTCATTCATTAATACTGTATGATGGTTAACCCAGTTTTCTATTTCTTTAATTTGAGATTGTGTTTGTTTACTCAGTACCAAGTCTTCCCAATTGAGTGCCGTAGAAATATACTGCGCTGGAAAAGCAGTACTCATTTTAGGAATAATGATATTACCCGTAGTAAATAGTTCTACATATTCAGGGTCTAAAATAATTCTACCGCTCATTTTGGGCTCACCTTCTTTTACTTCACCTAAATAAGCAATGTGTTGTTGCGCAAAGAAGTGATTATTGAATAAATTGAATTGTAATTTTAACTTTAAGTTTATATCGTTACCCGCTAAAATAAACAGGACTGTTTCACCTGTAGGTAGCATTCCCCTTTGATTACCACTGTCTGATTTCACTCCACCAAACTCAATAAATTCACCTCCTTTTGGGAGAAATTTAGCTACCAATGCATCGAAAAAATGGGGGAGTATATGAGGAGCTAATGCACATAATAGCATAATACTTTCCTCTGTACTTAACTGATAATGTTGCACAAACTTACTGAGCGGATCATTATTATTCGTAAATTGTAAAGGAGGGAGTTCAAAATCATTTGATTGTTTATTTTTATCAAAATGATAACTTAAGCGACTACTGATCACTTCTTGTAAATATTGCAAGGAAGTGATAATATTTTGGTGAAGGAAAGTTGTTTCAGGATTGTTCGTCATCATATAATAAATTAAAAATCATAAGTAAAATTGCCACCGATTATTGCTGCATTATTATTATTGAGTACATCATAAAGCAGCCTAAGATTAACCCCTGCCCTGAAACCATTATCTGCCCAACCTATTGTATTAGACAATGTAGGCCCTATACTGAATTGTGAATTAACAGGATTTGCAAGGTTACCACTAAAGAAAGCACCTGTTCTTATGTCGGCAAAAAAATGGGTATCTGGAGACCTTGTTATTACGCCAACATCAATTCCTAATCCTAATGTATTCAATGATAGACTTTCCCCATCTAATCCAACAAAATATTGAACACCCCCAACTAAATCAAACACTTCAAGCCCAGTTCTACTTCTGGCATCAACAGATGCACCAATGACCCATTGAGTAGTACCAGCACTTAATAAACCTCCTGTAAATACAGATAACATGAGAGGATCAGGATTATTATTAACACTCAAGAACAAGTCTTGTGCAAATTGTGAATAGCTATCTGCATTATGGATAGCTTGTTGTCGTGTTAGACCCTGATAGGCAGAACTTTGATGGTGGTAAGCATGATCGGTAACCCTATTGGTAGTTAAATGAGCAATCTCATGTACAATTGTTTCTATTAAACTATACCTGCCTAAAAAACCAGTATCGGTCGAATTGGTACAATGCCAAATTCCATCCTCTGGAGTGCCCCTATGTACATAAGCTGCATATTGCCTGCCATCACCTAAATGACATTTACTATCACGGTCAGGTTCAACACAACGGTTATCAATATCTCTATTTATTAAAGCAGCCATTTGATTAAAGTTGTCTTTCACCAAATTAAGTGCAGTACTATGTGCTGTATTTTCAGGGTCAATTTTAAAATGAGCTTGTAACCTGCCACTCACTTCGCTTGTATTATTTAATCGTCGTCTGGCATTATTTATCCAAAGAACAGCTGTCTCCCAAGCTTCTCTTATATTTTCTTGATATCCTGCATTACATGAATTATCATCGAAGTTGGCTTCTCTTTGAATCAAATTATTGTTTCCCTGCTGCACCACATGTGTTAACTCATGCGCTAAAAGTTTTTTGCCAGCAGATGAATTAGGTGAATATTCCCCCTTGTTAAAGTAGATATCTGAACCATGGGTAAAGGCACGGGCGTTTAACCCTTGGTTCATTTGTATGGCATGGCTATCGGTATGGATTTTTACATGGCTGAAATCGTTTCCAAAGGCTTGGCTCATGTAACTATTGGTATTGAATGGCAGTGGTGACCCACCTCCTTTGCTACTATTGAGTTGGTTGACTAATGACTGTGTAGCTACGCCTCCACCTTCAGCCTGTTTCATCATCAGGGGTTTGGTTTGTAGCATTTCTTCTTCCTCCCCTTCCATTTTCTGTAACATTTCTTCCTGTTCACAAGCCGAACACTTAGTTTGTATCTGAGGTAATTGCGAGTTGTCACCTCCATTTGGATTACCTACTAAATCGCCCAGTGGCATGTGCATTACCCTATCTGCCATGGCATCTGCCTCTTGCTCGTATTTGTCATTGGGCTGCCCAATAGTGAGTTTGGGTTGGAGGGTATTTGGGCTAAAGAAGGGTTGAGTGCTTTTGTGGTTTTTAGACTCAGAATTCGAAATAGATACTTTCATATTTTTATCTTATAATGATAAAAAATCAAGTGTGTAGTTTAAATTAATCTTCGGTAGATGGAGGTTCACAACAAGTCGCGAGATAGCTCTTTGGAACCACTTTTATTATCTCGGCAGCAAATTTTTCATAACATGGAACACTAAGAATATTTTGTATCCCACAATCACCCATTCCAAATAAAAAATGAAACCATTCGTGGAGTATTGCTAATGATTGGGTTCCTGTACGCAATTGCCAAAATATGTCACAAAGTTCTGTTTGATTGAATCCTGGGGCTGTCCATGCCGCCCCAACACCAGGTTGACTTGTACAATTCCCTTGAGGTTCAACACCATTTGCGCCACAAACATACCTATGGTTTAAAGTAGCAATCCGATTTGCGACCAACCTATATCTCAATGACAATAAAGGGAGGAAGACTTTTCTTATATAATAGTTATCATAATCAACATGAAAGCATCTTTGGAGTATATCTCGGAACCATAGGTATTTCGACTGGTCTGTCTTTTTTATTTCATGGTAGTTCGACATAAAGTATTCTATTTCTTTAGCCGTCTCTATGGCAATATCACTCGCCCAAGATTCTACATTTCGGAGATGTTCTACACTTCCTTCCCTACTTTCTCGACAGGTAACAAAAAAATTGCTGTCTATTACTTTTCGTTGAATAACTCCTCTACTCTGCTGCACCACATGCGTTAACTCATGCGCTAAAAGTTTTTTGCCAGCAGATGAATTAGGTGCATATTCTCCTTTGTTGAAGTAAATATCTGACCCATGAGTAAAGGCGCGGGCATTCAACCCTTGGTTCATTTGTATAGCATGGCTATCTGTATGGATTTTTACATGACTGAAATCGTTGCCAAAAGCTTGACTCATATAGCTGTTGGTATCAAAGGGCATTGGTGAACCGCTGCCCTTACTATTGTTGAGTTTACTGGCTAATGATTGAGTTGCAATACCTCCGCCACCTTCAGTTTTCATCATTAAGGATTTGGTTTGTAATTTTTCTTCTTGAGCACAAGCAGCACACTTAGTTTGTATTTGAGGCGATTGCAGGTTAGTATTACCATTAGGTTTATTCTTTAGTGGCATACGCATTACCCTCTCTGCCATAGCATCTGCTTCTTGCTCATATTTATCATTGGGTTGCCCGATGGTAAGTTTGGGTTGCAGCGGGCTTGAGCCGAAGAAAGATTGGGAATTCTTTGTTTTATCAATTTCTAAACTTGAACTAAATGCTTTCATATAATTTCTAATAAATTTGAAAACTCAGTGATTCAATTGAGCATATTACACTGCCCTCTGTTTGGACGGGTAAGTTGATTTCTCACAAATACAGACCACTGCGCTGGAGTTCTAGAAGACCCAGCAACAAATGCTCGCATACAATTATTATAGTATTGTCTTATGGTAACTATGTTTGTCAAATATCGGCTTGCCAAAGTGATATCACCCCTTGCATAAAAAACTGCTTCTGCCCCATCAATTCCATTAGTTTGCACAAATTGTTTAGCCTCCTGACTTAAAATCAAGAACCTTCTTAATTCTCTAGTTCCCTCTACTCCAAATCTATCTAATCGTTCCTGTAACTCAATAGTAAAATCAATATGGGCTAATAACCCACTATGCCTAGGAACCCCAGATAAAGCGTTAATATTAATGCCAAATTCATCCACCCTTAATGAATAATCTGTTCCATTTGTACAATAATTGATTTGGTAATTAGTAGTTGGCCCTTCACAGTTAAAATTTTGTGGATTATACCTACGTTGCGCATAACGATCATTTCTTGGTAATACAAAACCTCCATAATTACCACAGCAAATCTGAAGTTCTTTGCTCAAGCAATGCGTATTTGTTCCAGTAATACCTTGGCTTTCTAAATATCTTGGCGAAGGCATTGGATGTGAATGTATGTCTATTCCAGCGGCTTGACCATTATCAATTCTAAATAACTCCATGAACTGATTCCCATATCCACCTGCATTTTCCGCTTCATTATTAAAAAAATTATTTCTAGTTTGAACAGATTGCACTAAACTTTGGGAGCAATTACTAGCGAATTTCAATCCAAATACATAACCCATACCAGAGACCATAACACCGTCATCAATGAACGGTCGATTTCCTTCAATAGAAAGGTTTACTTCATTCAATCCCCAATTAAATTGTGGTTCAGCTTCTAATTCGGAACGGGTAGAGGGCCTACCTGTTACCACTTGCCTTTGCACTTTATTATTGGAATTTAAAGATATTTGCTGCACAACATGTGTCAGTTCATGCGCCAATAGTTTCTTTCCAGCAGATGAATTGGGTGCGTATTCTCCTTTATTAAAGTAGATATCAGACCCTTGGGTAAAAGCACGGGAATTTAACCCATTATTCATTTGAATAGCATCACTATCGGTATGGATTTTTACATGACTGAAATCATTGCCAAAGGCTTGGCTCATATATTTATTAGTGGCAAAGGGAAGTTGTGAACCGCTACCGTTACTATTGTTGAGTTTACTGGCAAATGATTGAGTCGCAATCCCTCCACCACCTACAGCTTTCACCATTAAGGGTTTGGTTTGTAATTTTTCTTCTTGAGCACATGCAGCACACTTGGTTTGTATCTGAGGTGATTGCAGGTAAGTATTACCATTTGGTTTATTCTTTAAATCGCCCAGTTTCATCCGCATCACCTTATCTGCCATAGCATCTGCTTCTTGCTTATATTTATCATTAGGTTGCCCGATTGTAAGTTTGGGTTGGATGGTGTTGGGGCTGAAGAATGGTTGCCTTAATGCTGAACTTTGATGTTGCTTATTTTTTAATTTAATCTTTGTCATCGGCTTTAGCGCTTGAAACTATTCTTGACCTCTTTCAATAATGCCATTTGGCAAAAGATAGCTACGTTGGCTATCGACAATTATAAAAACATGGTTATTTTCATCTACATCCCATTCATAGATGGTGCCTAGTGCTACAGGGTATTGCGAACTTCTCGGTTCCCAGTCCCATCTTTCACCTTGTAGACCTGATAGATAAATTACAACATTGGGTGATAACCCCAACTGTTGAGGTGTTCCCCTATTTAAAGTGGGTACTTCCGTCATTTCTTGTGTTTGGGGTTGAGGACAGTTTACTAACCACCATGTGGATATATCTCTTGATTGCAATATTCCTGCTTCTGGGGAATTACCATGAGTCATACCTAAGTCGGAGGCTTGATACATATAATTCACTATTCTATTTACACCTAGCTCGTTTGGATATGGGCTAGGCACATTATTACTTAAAAACCATGGTACTAACTCATTAATATCTCTATATTGAGTCCATAGATTAAATAGGATAACATCATAAAATAAATTCGGATTTTCCGTACTAGGTAAGTTGAGATCTTGACCCATTTCTCCATTGATTACCCTATTTTGTATTTCTGACAAAGCTGAAATTATACCTGTAATCATTTCTGCTCGTTGCCTAAAAAATAGGATGTCTTGCCCACTGTTCCTTCTTTCCATTTCTCTGAGAATTTCTGGAATTTCAAAGTTTAAAAGTCTACCATCACGAAGAACGCTAACAAGATTTGTGATTAAATTACAAATAGATGCTGATAACATTTCTAATCTAGCCTCATTACTATCATCTATCACTTGCCTTTGTATTAACTTTTTACTCCCCTGCTGCACCACATGCGTTAACTCATGCGCCAACAATTTCTTTCCGTCTGAAGAATTAGGCGCATACTCTCCCTTATTAAAATAAATATCTGACCCATGGGTAAATGCCTTTGCATTCAACCCTTGATTCATTTGTATGGCATTACTATCAGTATGGATTTTTACATGGCTGAAATCGTTGCCAAATGCCTGACTCATATAACTATTGGTATTGAATGGAAGCGGAGACCCACCTCCTTTACTTCTATTAAGTTGACTGGTCAATGACTGGGTAGCTACTCCTGCACCATCTGCCTGTTTCATCATCAGAGGTTTGGTTTGTAACATTTCTTCCTGCTCACAAGCAGCACACTTGGTTTGTATTTGAGGTTTTTGTGGGTTGTCATCTCCACTTGTCGGACCTGTAAAATCTCCTAGTGGCATTCTCATCACGCTATCTGCCATTGCATCTGCCTCTTGCTCGTATTTGTCATTAGGTTGCCCAATAGTGAGTTTGGGTTGTATGGTGTTGGGGCTGAAGAAGGATTGTGCCTTGATATGATTTTTAAATAACTGTTTTGAAATAATTGCTTTCATCAATTTATATTTACCTTCAATGATTGGTACTATTTAATCAAGGGCATATTCTTCTTAGAGCTCTTTTTGCTGCTATTAAAAAACGTCTTTCCCATGTGTAAGACTCTACTTCACCATCCACCCAATTTTGTGCATCATTCCATAAATTAGTAAACTGTGCCTCTTGAGCAGGATAACGATTTTTTAATATTTCTAATCTCTTTGGATTACCTGCTAAACTTTGCCAATCTGTATAGAATGAGCCACCAACTGTTTGGGCATAAGAATCGGCTTGTCTAGCATGAAAAACCTCATGGATTCTAACAGCTCTTGCAATTAATCTGTCACATGGTGAATTTGATGTGGGAGTAACAGTTATCGTTCCATCTGCGCTTGTAGTACCGGCTGTCGTTGAACCTGGGTTTCTAGTGTTAACACAATTTTCAATCGCCGTAACAGTATTGTTCAATGGTATATTACAAGTAATATATTCATTCTTAAAATGATTGGCACTATCTATAGCCTCATTTATTTCAGGTTCACATCCGCACATTGATGTGCTTACTCGAAATCCCCAAACATTTTCACTAGATGGATTTACTTGCCTTCTTATTTCTCCACGCTGCTGCACCACATGCGTCAACTCATGCGCCAATAATCTCTTCCCATCTGAGGAATTAGGCGCATACTCTCCCTTGTTAAAATAAATATCAGAACCATGCGTAAATGCCTTCGCATTCAACCCTTGATTCATTTGGATAGCATTGCTATCCGTATGGATCTTTACATGGCTAAAATTGTTGCCAAAGGCTTCGCTCATGTAGTTATTAGTATCGAAGGGAAGTGGTGATCCGCCTCCCTTACTACTATTGAGTTTACTCGCTAGTGACTGGGTTGCTACCCCTTCACCGCCTGCTTGTTTCATCATTAGGGATTTGGTTTGTAACATTTCTTCCTGCTCACAAGCAGCACACTTGGTTTGTATTTGGGGATTTTGTGGGTTGCCACCTCCGCTAACCACACCTGTAAACTCTCCTAGTGGCATCTGCATCACCGTATCTGCCATAGCATCTGCCTCTTGCTCATATTTGTCATTGGGTTGCCCAATAGTAAGTTTGGGTTGGATAGTACTTGGCCCAAAGAAGGTTTTACTACTTTGATGTTTAGGCTTTTTATCAAGTGTATTAGAAAGTGTATGCATTTTTTTATTTTAATTCCTATTTCCCAATTGCTTCTTTCTTGTCATATTTTCAATTAAAATTTTCCTACTGCTAAAAAGTATTTTCAATTGCAAGACTAAATTTTCTATACCCATACTACTTGTAATCTATCCGGCATCCATGGCAGCTTAACTACAGCTATTGTCCAAGGTAGTTTCTCTATACAAATGTCGTAGCCCTTTTTTTCTACTTGTAGTAGCCAAGTTTTTGACTCATATTCATAGCTAAGTTTACCCCTTCTTTTTAAAAATGTATTTCTTAAAGCCTCAATAGAAGTATTCCCCAAAATATTCCAATGTTTGATCACAGCTTGAAGTAGATGATGTGCCTCTTCTTTTTCTGCTTCACTTATATCTAGATGTCGGGCCAAAGTTTCATCCATTGGTAATCCGCATAATAGCTTGTTCAAAGGCAAAGAAAACTCAGCAGGTTGAACCGTATTTGTAACCAAAAAATATGTAAGATGTATCGCTTTATACTGAGATTCTTTATCTACAAAATCATTTTCTGCCAAAAGGCCTAACCCTTTAAAAAATGGATTTAAGAAATAAGCGAGTATCACCAAACCAGCATTTTCAATGTACCACTCATTATTGTGTGTAATGTTAGTAGACTTTCGATCTGCTGAACTTTCTTCTATCAAACCCTCTTTCGATTCAACTTTGTTTACTAGCTTTTGCAAATCCCGCTTCTCAAAAATTATTTGGTATATGGAGTCTCTTAATACTTTAGTATTTGAGTTATTAAGTTGCGCTTGAATATTCTTTAAAATGTTATGTGGAGAAAACTCATTTCCCCCAATCAAATACCCCAGAATAGCTTTTATGGCATTCTCTCTTTCTTCAGTCCTAAAATCTTTTTGCAAAAGCATTGAAAGTTTTGCTAAAAATAATTGAATACTTGTTTCTTGTACTTGCCAAACTTCTACCAAGAGTCTATATAGAAATTGATCAGAAAACTGATGGATTAATCTTGTAATAATTCTTGGCTGTTTAGCAGCAATTTGTATCAGCCTATTTTTTATAAAATTTGCCTGTAACGGAAAGGCCTCAATTACGTCAAGTTCCAATGCTTCAAGCTTATTAAATCTGCTATTCCAAGGCAATGACCCATTTTTTAAGAAATACAAAAAAGATGAAAGGGGTGAGTGTTGGCTGTTTTTTGTAATTAGTTGGGGTACTACATATTTTTGTAAGGCTTGTTTAAGGGAAAAAATATATTCCTTAGTAAATTCTTTTTCAAAGTTATCAATTAGTATTGTACCTAAATCCAATTCTAGTTTAGGAATTTCAATGACTTTCCCTTCCTCCTCTAGTTCATCTAATATTTGTGCAAGCATTGGTTGAATTTCTGTTTGGTAAAGTTGATTCAACTTATGACGCATTTCCACCGCTCTTTTCTGAGAAGATAGTTTGAGGTCAATCGTGCATTTTCTTACGATATGTGTTTCTTTATTAATCATTGAAAAACATTAGTTCCCTTTAAGCAATTCTTTGGCTTGGGCAATCCACTTTTCCCATTTGTATCTGCCCCTCAAACCAGCAATGTTTTCTTCAAGTAATGTAAATTCAGCATCATTCAATTTGCTAGCCTTGCCAAGCTGTTTATAAGTATAGATGCCTATGTCGTTCAATGATTCTTCTGTTTTAGGGCCAATGCCTACTACTTTCTGTAAATCATCTTTCTGATTGGCTGTGGCTTTGCCAACTTTTTTTAGTAAGGAAGCACGAATATCATTTTCTCCGCTATTATCTTCTTCTTTTTCTTGATCTTCAATTATTTCCTTATTTCTTTCATCAGTAACATCTTCTATAAGAAATGAAGGCAGATTGAGTTTCCCATAAGGGATGTAAAAATCCGCTATTACTATTTTTGCCGTCTCTCCTTGAGCTTCATTGATGGGCCTTTCCTCATAAATCACTATAAAAGTACCGCCTTCTTTTACTCCTGATATATGCTCCATCCCTAATAATTCAGGGTAGAAAGAAAAATATTCCTCCTTTGCTAGTGGACCCTCTTCTGCTTCTATTTCAATCTTATAAGCTTGAGTTAAGGGGTTTTTCACATCGATAAAAACAAAGTGGCATGCCAGATTATATTTTCTTTTTATATATTCCAACTGACTTTTCACCCCTAGACTAACCTGCATATTGCTAGATTCACCAGAAAATTCATCTTCCAAAGGTTTCCCTATATGCCCTTCTATCCTAAAAAACGGATAATTATTGAGTTGAAAATGCAAAGGGCGAATCACCTGTTTTTGGAAAGTATAACTATCATCTAAATCCGAAGCATGGTAAGAGAGCAATTGGTCTGTTGTAGCCTGCTTCGTTCTTTCGTAGTTCCAAAAATGATGTACAGAAAACCTTCCCCAAGTAACCGGATAATAAAACGGGATGGTCTGCAATGCAAGAGGTTGGTCATAAAAGCGGCTGGGCGTAATTTTGATTTTCGAAAAATCCATGAGGTCTTGTTCCTCAAAATTTTTAAATGAATTTACTTTAGGGTTTTGAACATAATCTGGCAAATAGAAATTTTTGATCATCATGAGTACCCGCCAACTATATAATCTAATACGCTGTAACCTATCAGCATTGTTATTATAAATGGGAGGCTGCTTAAAGGTATGACGCAAGGGCTGTGGCTGTCTTGCAAGATCAATTCGCAAGGCAACACCTAATAGCAAGTACTGTGAATGCTCGTCTGCATGACCACAACAGTCATCCGTAAAGTGAATAATTTCTAATCTTAATTCATTGTAAGCCTGTATTAAGTCCCTGACCCAACTATAAAAATACTGGATATAATATTTAGTATCTGCTTCTCCCTCTTCATTTTCTTTTTTGAATGTTTCCCATTTAAGACAAAGTAGCGCTATCCATCGCTTAATGTTTTCTTTATCAATACAGTTCAATAATGGTGAAAACACATCAAAAAGTTGGCTTAAGGCCTTGTCTAGTTGGGTAGTAGCATCATCTATGGCTGGTATATAAGCTTGGTATAGGTCATCTAAACTTTTAATTGTGGGAAACACAGAAGCATCTACCCCCTCAGGAGGGCAGTTGAAGGGGTCTCCATTGTTAAAGCCTAATCTTTGTAAATATAATTCAGGCAGCCTGTAAGCGGGATTCATAGCCCCATTTAATGTTTCTATCTGAGGGCGGTCGTCTTCTGTGTTGTAGGCATCACTGTAAATAAAATCATCGTCATCTTTGGCATGATGCCATAAAATCTGAGTAACTATTTTCGAGAGGTTCATTGCTTTTAACACATCGCTTTGTTCCATGAGTAAAACATGGAGTTTGAGGCCAGTTTCTTCCGTATCTGTTTCTTGTTCATCTTCTCTCAAATACAAAACAACTACCTTATCCCTTAAGAATGGTGTACGTTCCTCTTCAGAACTCTGTGGTTTTAATGGTTCTCCTACGGGTTCTTCAAAGAGTTCCCATACCTGTGTGGCCTCACTAAAAAGTGCTTCATTTTCAAACCCTTCAGTTTGGAAGGTTTGATAGTATTTAAATGATTTTTTTTGATCAACCTCAATATACTTACCATCTGAGGTAATGCCATTACCTTTACTTACCTGCAAACCATAATCATCATCTACACATATATCAAGTCCACAAACTACTCCAGTCCCTGTAAGGCAAAGTCTGGTTATTTTATTTTGCTCTTCTAAGTTTGGCTTGTTGTGTACGTCTTTTACTGCTTTCATTGGTTTTAGTTCTTAATCAAAATTTTAACATTTAGAAGGCTTTTGCTGCGTATCGTCACAAAAACAACTACAAGGTATCTGGTTCAATAAGTCAATTAACTCATTGGCTTTTTCTGTCACATCACACTCATCGGGCGTACACCTCGCCAATGCTTCACGCCATTGTTCTAGTGTAAATTCTAATTTTTCCATTAAATCTTCTTCTTGTACCCATTGAAAGCAAAGGGCTATATGGGCAGGCGTTTCGTAGCGCATGAGTTGCATGAAATAATTGCGATAATCCTGTTCTTTGAATTGCCCTTGCCATGCAGGCACTACTACAGAAATCCAAAAAGAATATGGTTCTAGGGGAGGCATTTGCAAATCACAAGTATAAGAAGGCTTTAATGGTTTATCTTTGGCATCGTTAGGTCTTAAAAGAATATGTTCTATCAAATGAAAACCTCCCTTTATTTTTGCATTTACCACATTTTCAATCCGTTTTTTCAATAAGTAGGCATCCGATTCAGACATGGCAATACTAACAAACCTTATCTCTTCCTCTTTTTTATTTATGGTAAGCTTTGTACTAAATACTACCGTAAACTGTGAATCAGCAACTTGTTCAACACGGTAATTTTCCTGATTATTGATCAAGATGTATAATTGCTGCTTTATGTTTTTGACCCTACGCATAGGATAAGACTGATCGCTAGTTAGGAGCAATTCTTTGCGGTCATCTGCTAATTTTTTATACAATTTGATAAACCTATGTGGATGTAGTTCTTTTTCTCGATCTTCTTCATCGAGCAAAATGTAATCAGGATCGGTCAGTACTGATTCGGTAGTGGCAGCACCCCATCCAAGTAAGCGATAAATCCTCTTTTTCAATCCTGCAACATTATCGGTATTCCACACATCATAATCTCCTTTTTCTTTATCCTTTAGTCTATAATTGTATGCCTTTGCCCTTTCAAGGCCTAAGGCAGGCAAAGATTTCATAAAATCGGTCTTTGCTTTTAAATAATCAGGTTTATCACCAAAGATTTGTAAGGAGTATGCCGTAAATTGTTCTCCAAACCTTGCCAGAAGGTGATTGGTAATTTGTTGCTTGCGATTGTAGTGTTCATCGGTAGATTCAACCATTTCTGCCAATTCCTGTATGTAATGATTGGTATCATCTACTTTATATTGCCCCCATTCTTCCTCAGAAAGGATAGCCCTTTTAAAAACATTTTTTAATTCATTCTGATGTACCGACCAAGCTGCCCCTAAAATTCCATGGCTATCATCTTTACTGTGGTCGCCTTGCATGGCTATTGTCAATTTTTCAATGCCCACATAAGTCACTCTATTTTCTGAAGCACTGTCTACCAATATTTGAAGGCTATCAATAATACTTTTTGGAATAGATCTTTCCCTCAATTCTTCGATATGTGCTGGGGTAATTTCATACACATAATCATTCACTAAATCTTTTATTCCAGGAATATCATAAAGCGATTGGTAAAAATAAGTAGCTGTATCTGGATCTTGATGTACAGAAAGTATATCCCGTACCTTACTAAGTTGCTTGAGATAATCTGCCAAGAGTTTATCAAAAAATAGCAGATATGCCTGAAGCTGTTTTACTTGTGCTTTTCGCAGATTAGATGCCGCATTAGGCAAACCGTTTTCCCCTATAGCATAATTATGAGGAAACTCATATTGTGTACTGATATATTCAGATAAATCTTCCCGATATTGTCCTGTAGGTAAATCCGAAACGTTTTTTGTATCACCTATTTGGTTAAGGCTAGCCAATTGAAAATTGCTGATAAGCTCTTGTAAGTCGTCCTTATCGAGCGTTTGGGAAATGCCTTTTTGCTCTACACAAAGTGTAGAGTCAGTAAGATCAATAATTGGTTTGGTAGGACATGAAAAGTTTTCGTGTTCGTCATAGAGCATACACCAAGTTTCCTCAAAAACCTCTTCTTCCTTTTTCTTGGTCTTTAAACCATTTACATTTAGTACGTGCGGTGTCTCTAAAATTATTTTATATAAGTCCGATAGTTTTATTTTTTTGGGAATAACAGCAGTATTTAATTCATCATCGTCTATAAAGCCATTATTTAAAAGCGGCCCATTGAATATTTCTTCACAAGATTTCCCTTTTTCTAGCAATTGCTTAAAAGAATAAAAAGGAACTGTGGGTGTTAGGTAAGATTGCAAGCTAGAAATAATCTGTGCCATTACTTCTTTTTCATCTACTTCCGGTGCTATCTCCACATCTAAGCAAAGGTTTATTTCCTGAATTGGAGCTATTTTTACCTCATAAAAATCTTCACATAAATTCCTGTAATCGAATAATCCTCTATAGCATTTACCAGTATTTTGATCTACATAACCTTTTTTAACTTGCTCAATTAAAGTACGTGCTTCTTTACAATCCACCTCATAAGATTTATAAGGATCTAAACAAACACAGTACAAACCATTAAGGCATATTCTCTCGTAATCAGCACGTTTTTCATCTTCTTCTGCTATTTCTTCAGCTGAAAATCCTCCTTCCTTTCGAACAAAATCCATGTCGTAATAGCGGTAACGACAATTAATTTTTTGGAATAATTTGGTAGCTGCCAAGGCATCCCGCACTTTATTTTCTGCAAATAGACTTTCTATTAATTCGATAAAAGCACTTTCATTAAAGTCATTCCCATTTTGGCTAGTTGAGGAATTGATCAATTCCTTTATTTTTTGAATAGTTTCCCTAGAAAAAGCGTATTCAGCGAGTAGCTTATTTATGCTACTGTCTAGCTTGTAGTTCCCACAATAGTATTCTTTTGTAGAAGAAAAAAACTGCAAGAAATCTTCTAGCTTTTTTGCCAAAATCAAAAAGGCATTAGATATACTGCTATTTTCGCTAAGCGATTTACCAAAATGTTTTATTCGGGCTACATCTTCTAAACTAATAGGAGCCGATGCTGTGGGGATTCCGTTTGCATCTAATGGTGCGGTCAATCTGGTATTTATATACCTAAGCTCTTCCTTTATTTCTTCAGTAACCTCGAAATCTAAATTATCAAAATCACTGTAAAGCCAAGCCCCTATTGCTTCTGAAATTTGGTGATAAACTTTCTTTTTCTTTACATATATGAGCACGTCATTAGGGCATACCCTTTCTACCCAAGCATTGCGTACGCCAGGAAAGTCAATCAATATCTTACGATAATCATTTTGCGTTACCGGATAAATGGGTAAGATCTCTGGAGCAGTAAAATACGAAGGGTTCTCTTGCTTGGGTGTTGCCAAAATATCTTCTATAGGTAAATTTGCCCTATACCCTAGGTCGGTTATGGCATAACAAAGCACTTCTAAAATGGTAATACCTGGGTCATGTACATTGAAATCTGTCCATATGTAGGTGGCCAGCTCTTCTAAATAGCGGATACCTTCTTGCCTTAATCTTTCAAAGTCCATACTAATATCGGCAGGGGCAGATTTCGAGATAGTAGTTAAGGTTGTTTCCATATTAAATGAACATCTTCTATGTTATGAAATAATGTTAAGCTGTTTCGCAAAATTTTTCAACACGAATGTCGTGATCAGTAGTTGCCGGGTTATCTTGATCAGTGTTTACCGTAGTAAGTATCGACCTAGATGATGATGGGCTGATTTCAGTATTTTCAATCTGCACACCCTCATGGTAAATTACCAAGTTGCTCAAAGCCTCTACATAAGGCTGTTGTTCTATGAATAGAATAATTTTTGAGCGACTTAACGTTCTACTAAATTTTATTGGATAATTGGCATCAAAAAGCCAAGGAGCCAAATTCCTTTTGAGTGCCTTGTCTAAATCAAACATGCGGGCTAGCTCATCTTCCCCTCTTTTAAATTGTACATTAAAAGATAGCCTTATCTCTTCGTAAAGTGGATTGACCACACTTAAATAAGGGGTCGGTTTATCTGTAATATTGAGTATTGGTGTACTTCCGGCAACAAATAAATTTGTTTTTTTACGTAAATAAGTAGCCATATCATTGAGTATCCCTTTAGAAAAGCGTGGTTTTGCAGCCGCTCCTCCTTTTCGCTGAGCTAATGAGGGAATAACAGCCATTGTAACAAAACCTGGTGCTAACTCTTGGTCAGGAGAAAAAGTGTTTTCTATTAGATTTATAAAACCTGGTTTTGTATGGCTTAAGCATTTCGCCCTTTGTATATCGGGAAATTTATCGAGCAACAAACGTTCATGATCGTATATACACAAAGCCCTGTCTTTATGTCGCAATCGCTCACTGACCCTTATGTAAAACTCTTTTCCCTTTTCAGGCAACCTACCATTCATAGAGTCAAAAGGCTGTTCAATACCCTTTATACCTGCTTGACTTATCAACAATTTACTAATAGACATTGCAGGAAGTGGCTTTTCTAAATGGCTCAATTCATTATTATTGTCTTCGAAAGTAACCAGAACAACCTGTGCTTTCACATCTACAATGCTTGGTAGGCCAGCTGCAAATTGTCCGTTAGCTGGGTTTTCTACCACAGCAGCCCGCAGCCAATGTCCATTTTCTTTAAATAGTGTGGTCTCCATTACCATATCTCTTGGTGTAGCAATTTGTACTATACCCGTTTTTTGCAAGCCATTGGTTGTATCTTTTAAAATTTTAGTAATAGACAAGGGCTTCCAAGCATTATTTTCCCCTAAATAAGACCAATGAATTTCAGGTGCATTTACATCTGGTTCTGCTTCAGAACCTTCTTGTATCTGGAAAAGTAATGAAAGGTTTGCACCAGGATTTAAATTTTCAACACCTATATACAAGTTGCCATTGGCTATTTCTGTAGTAGTGGGAGTAGATTCGAATGTAGGTAATTCATAAGTAGGCATTATCTCTACACCAAGCTTTTGATCAATAGCAATATTGGCAAAACCTCCGAATGGATATAAATGGAAGTAGTCATCTATACCATCGTTTTGTTCTCCTATTTGTACAGATTGCCAAGAGGTATAACTCAATCGTATGCCATTGGTAGCTGGTGTATAAGGGGCATTGGGTAATTGAATATCTGGATCCTGAGGACTACTGGCTTTTTCAATCGATCTAATTGCTAATAAATTAGGATAGGCTTTATGGTAAAAATCTTGGCTTGCTAAGGTAAACCTTACAAAGCCTCTATTCATAGCAGGAGAATACTCTGTAAATTCTTGTAGCCTTGCATCGCGTTCTAGTGGAACATTAAGAACAGTAAAATCATTTTGGAATTGATCATCTTCAATCAATGGGAAATAACTTACATTGGAACCAGTATCTTCTTCAACATTCAATATGATGTTTACAATCCTAAAACCGTTGATAGGTATTTCTTTAGGACTATAACCAATAAATGAAGCAACTATCACATCTGATAGTGGATTGTTAAAAGCTAATGAATAAGTACCGTTTACATCTGTTACTGTTCCAATAGTAGTTCCTTTCAGTATTAAATTAACACCTAATAAAGGCGATCCATTTTTATCTAATACAATCCCTTCTACTTTTTGAAATTCGCTACTATCACTACTTCTTGGGCCTACATATGTGGGTGGAAGTTTTGCCCTTACCCTTTGAGGTAACTCAGCTTTGTCTAAATAATCTAATCGGAGTTGTGGTACAAAAAAACGATCATCACCAATAATATAGCTACTATAATGCTCTGAATAACTGACAGGTGGATCGATCCATTCAAACTCAAATTCTAAAGTGTTTATATTTTTTTGAAATACTTCAGTACTTCCTATATAAAATTGATCGCCCACTTCTGGTAGAGACCCAAATGGGTAAAACTTTTGAGTACCATTAAACAATCCTTGATCACTCTGTACGATTAGGTTTTCTTGAATATCTTTTACATCAACATTAATGGAAAAACTTTCCAATTTAACATTAGCTACCCTCAGAAGCGCATCGGCATCTAATCCGACAAAACCAATCTTGATAATAGGCCATGGCGTGGTAAAACCTGTTGATGCTTGTAATACCTCGCCTAATTGTTCTATAGAAGGATGATCTTTTTCTAAGATGATATCGAAAGCTAATATGGTACCACCTTCAATAACTTTCCCTATAAAGGTTGGCTCAGAAAATAATTCTCCAGCATCACCTAAATTACCTCTTACAATCTTATCACTTTGTTTTATTCTTAGCCATTCTTTTTCGGTACTTAATTCAACAACAATTGGGTTGTTATCAATTTCTTCACTTGAGATAATTTCTCGTAAATCAGCATTTAGCTGTAAGTTTATACTTAACCTTCTTCTGCCTTCCCTTAAAATAAGTTGTGGGCTGGCTATGGCAAACCCAATTAATGCTTGCGGTAAATCAGTATTATCGCCCATCGTACGCCAATAGTCATACTCTTGGTTTGGCAATATCTCTTTACTCTCATAAAAAGCTTTTACATCATTGGCAGCTTTCACTTCTTTTATAGGTTCGCCATTGCCATCTCTTAATACGCCATTTATATCTAAATAGGTCGTTTTTAATGCTGTTACCTTGGCATGGTTCAAAGACCAATCCTCCATAGTTTTGTAAAGTAAGAGTTTTCCTTCTTTATCTTTACCACCAATAAATGTAGTGCCCTTTTCAACCAACACCCTGTCTACTGTGCTTGCCAATTCTAATAAAAGATGGGTATCATCAGGTACAGCATCTCTTTTTTGGATGCATAAAACTTTTTCAAAATAATAATCTAAGTGCTTTCTAGTTAAATCATTTAAGCTGTTTCTAGCATGATCAAAAAGTTGTAGAAATGCTAAAAACAATGCTACATGAGGTTGGCGTAATTGTGGAGTAGCTAAATTTTTATCAAAATAGTAGTTAGCTTTAGCTTTTATTTTTTTCAGTGCTTGATAAAATACTTTAAACAGACTGTCTATATCTTCTTGCCCCCTTTCTAAATAAAGTGCACTGTGGTCTATCTGATTATCAAATACATCTCTATTAGGTACTCCCCAGTAATCTTTAAAAAATGGATGATATTTGCTGCTTTCAAGTCTCTTTTCAAACAGGCGGAAATGGGCTTCTTTATGGAAACCGATCAATGTTTTTAGCGAAGAAGCCAATTGGTCTGTATCCGTTAAAGAGTCTTTTGCTACTAAGCCAATAATTTCTTGGCGTAATGGCAAACTATGGGGTAGATATAGTATGATTTCTTCTATGCGAAATGCCAATTGAAAAATATATTCTATCAATTGTATATGATACGTCTTATCTCTATCTTCTCCGCAATTGGCAGGCTCAGCCATATCCTGTTTAAACTGCGTCTTAATAGCTTGGTAGTCGCTAGTAATTTTATCTATATCAATGGTGCTTACATAAGCCAAAAAAGTAAGCATTTCCACTTTCCAAAAACTCTGCCAGTCGCCTTGTTCATGGTTCTCCTCATTATAATATTTGACCAATCCTGCAAATTGGTAAGTCACATGCAATAACTCCTTTACAGAACGCCCATCAATTTTAAAATAGGTGGGCATAAGTGCTTGTAAAAGCCGTTCATATTGGCTTGTACCATGATGCTTGAGAGGATTTTTAGTGCTGGCTAATTTATTCATCACTAATATTTTTTTAAGAGATTATTGCTTGTGCTACAATAGGAGTAATAGTACCCTCTTGTTTGTAATAATCGAATACATAGTTAAAGCGGGAATTGGTAGTTCTAACACTAAATTTGAGGCCAATCTTTACCATACCTTCTGCTTGGTCATCAACATCGATATCGATTTGCTCAAGATCAATACGTGGCTCATAATAAAGAATAGCATTAGTAATCAATTCTTTGATATATGTTTCCAAACTGGCATTAATTGGTTCAAAAAGCATATCTTCTAATGCGCTGCCAAAATTTGGGCGCATCACACGTTCACCAGGTCTTGTGCTGAATAAAATGGTCAAGCTTTCTGCTATATCTTCCTCTGCTTTTACCATTCTTACAGTAGCACTTTGTGAAGTTGTTCCCTTCTGAAAAGTTATCGGGAAACCCCATCCTGTTCCTAAAAATGAGTCTCTTGGTCGCATTTTTTATATTTTTAATTTTTATCCAACAATTACATTAAGGCTACCCAGTGTAATACTTCCTCCATGTGCCGTAGTATCACCTACTCTTGCTGCTGGCATCCCACCAATCAATACAGTAGAAGAACCCATCACAATACTATCTGGAGGACCTGCACAGGTACAAAGTGTACCTACTACCGCCACTGGCAATCCATTTATTAATACATTTGGCACTGCACCTATGGGCATAACAGGACCACCCACATGTGGTTTAGGTCCATCACTTAAAGGGCACGTATGTAAATCTCCTACTCTTGCTACACCAGGCATAATTTTTAATTTATTCTAACAAAAGTTCCATTAATTACTACATCGGCCGAAGATTTTAATTCGACCTTACTATTTCCTTCTGAACTTATTCCTTGATTGGCTTTTTGTTTGATATTCATGGCTTCCATTTGAATATCGCCCTGCGCTTTTAAGTGAAGATCAGCCGAAGACTCAATAGCGATACCATCACTATTTAAAATGACCTTATTACCATGATCATCTTCTAATAGGATACTCTCCTCTTCATCATCTATCAGTATCTTTTTCCCTTTGGGTGTATCTATTTGGCAGCTTTTTTTATCATCATTGAAAATAAACTTTACGCCACTTCTAGTTACCCATCCTTTTTCATGATTTTCTTCGGTAGCAGTTATTGGGGCAGGTTTACTACTGCTGTTCAACATACCAAGTACAATGGCACTTCTAGGATCATCATTGATAAACCCAATGATTACCTCATCGTCTGGTTCAGGTCGAAAGTAGGCACCTCTTTCTGCACCAGCGTCTTGGCAAGCAACCCTTGCCCAAATACCTTCTGCATTTATATCTACAAGGGGTAGTCTTACCATTATCCTGTCTTGACCTTCAGGGTCTCCATCTATTTTAGTAACCAAACCGATTTGCAACCCATTAACAGCTGGTAATAAATTAGCGGCAGGCTTGTCTTGTATATCGTCGAATTCACCTCCGAACCAACAGTGGGGTAAGCCAAATTGGATTTCTGAAAACCAAGCACCTTCTGCAACGACCTGTTTCACCGCAGTAACAAATACTTTCCCACTATGCCTAGCCCCTACATTTTGTAACTCTATACTATCACCAGGGTAGACATCAGCAACACCTTCGAACCTTACCCTACCTTTCGATTTTGATAAAGTACTTTTTTGAAATTGAGCTGTAGCCCAAGCTTGTAATTCTTCATTAGTAAAAGACCCACTGTGTTGGTTTAAATAGTGGTCAATACCCATAACTTCCGTATAGTCTGTATTAGGGTCACCTAAGCCTAAGCCTCCTGAAATTTGATCAGCCACATTATTTACAAAACCTCCAAAGCCACTTCCTCCTAAAAGCCCAGTACCTTCACTTGAAGCTTCTGCAATCGATACATCTTGATCTGCTAAATTCCACGAAACAGCACGGGCAGCAGGGTATTGATCACGGGCATCCATTTCCGCTTCAAACTCATAGATAGAAGTGCCATAGTTCAATACAAATTTCTTTTCTTGATCGAACTGAGGCTTTTTTATTTCTAAAGTTCCATCTTTGGGTAGTACCAATTGTGCATTGGCATCTGCTCGGCTTACAATAAAGTCCCAGTCGGAAGCAAAATATTGTACCATGTGTGCATGGGTATTTCCTGAATCTTCTATTTCAGTCGTTATATCGCCAGCATAACTTTCATTAATAATTTGCTCTGTTAATTCGCTGTCTTTCAAGTCGGTAAAATATCTGTTTTTTCTCCCCACTGTCATTTTTACGCACATATCTTTACATTCAATTTCCAACCGAGAAGATTCACCACTCTTCACTTTTATCCCATGCTTTAAAATCATACCCTTGAAAAGAGTGTTTTCATCTGAATGATACCCTACCTTGATCTCTATCTCGTTGCCAGGTGACCATATATCTTGATCACTTACTTCTAATTGCTGGGAGGCTACTCCGCTATCCAATAGTTGAATAATGGCAAATGGGATCCTATTGAACCGCCTGTGTATCAATATTTGTGTTACCTCAAACTGATCGGGAATTATCTGCCCATTTACAAGCACAGTATGCGTTACCAAATTCGAATCTTCTGGTATAGGAGGTAATAGTTGGCTCAAGTTTATATCGAACATAAATTATTTTTCTACTGGTGGAAATAAAAGTGTTTGACCTGCACGAAGTTTTCTAAAACTGGTAAGTTGATTGACCCTTGCTACTTCTAAATAAAACCTCGGAGAATCATAATACGCATTACAAAGTAGTGGTAAACTATTCCCAACTTTTACTTGGTGTTCCCTCGTTAAATCGGGAGATAAAAAGTTGGCTTTTAATAATCCCAGTAATTTTGGAGTATGCTCTCTACAAGTAATACTGATTTTGGCCCTTAAAGGCGTTCCATTACTACGGAACATGGTATATTGGACACTCATGTTTGTGAGTACCCCTGTTTTTATAAAAGTGCCGTAAACAAACATTAAAAAGCTAGGACTATGTGTTTCGCTTCGTAATTTTACGGTCTCTTTGAATAGGGCTACTTCAGCAAATACTTCTCTTTTATCTCCACTTGCACCAGTGCCATCTATTAAAAATTCAAAATTGAAACTTCCAGGAGGAATATCCACAAATCTCTGCTTGCCACCTTCTGAACCCAGACTTCGCTCATCGTTGTATCGTGGTGCGTTACCCTCAGACATTGTTTCTGGGTTGAACATGGTCACATAAGGTAAACCGGCAGGTGTGGGTACAGGAACAGTATCCCTTAAAGGGATAATGGTCATTTTATCGGGCGTAGGCACAACATTGACAACACTTGATAAAGCTCCAGTTAAATTAGGTATCATAATCAGCGCTCTTTTTTGCGGTTTATCAATTCATTCATTTGATCGGCTAGATCTTGCTTTTTTCGACTTTCCACTTCCCTACTATTTCCCGAATTCCTTATTCCGGCAGCATTTCCTCTTGAAGGCTCGCTTCCTTCACTGACTGTCGCCCTTATTACTAGTTCAAAAATTTCAACAGGCATACTTTATGATTTTTAACTTATGAATAGCACCTAAATATTTGATTTACAGAATTATACATTTTATTAAGAGCTCTTTTTCTTTTCTACTTTGGTAAAATTTTATAATACTGATACACCAATTCCAATGTCTCTATCACCAATTTGCTGTCTTGGGCATTAAAGTCGGAAAGTGACCATTTCTGAGGCCATGCGTTCACACATTTATAGGTCTGCAAAGGCTCGTGTTGCTCGTTCATCAATGAAATAATTACCGTCGCTAAACTTACTTCCATGGTTTCCACAGCTTCATTTACCCAATTGATCAAGCTGGACTCGGTTACCAAACCCCTTTTTAGAACCAGATTAGGATATGAGGCCCTTGTGGGCAACTTAAAGCTAAAGCGATTCTCTCCTCCAGATTTAACTGTTTCACTTTCTATATCGAATGAAAGCCCTGATACTTCTTGGAAAAAAGTATCGATGGGCTGACTATCAACCCCTTGAAATTCTACTTTAAAATGAAAACCAACAGGCGGATAATGATCATTGGTAGGCATAGGTTACTCGTTTTGAATTACCAAACCTTCGTGTACCAACTCTATGCTTTCAATGGCTACTTCATTGCCATCTGCCTTGAGGTCTGTAGGCTGTACTTTAGTGGGCCATGCCCTTTTCACTTTCCAAACCACTACAGGTTCATGGTTCTCATTAAGCAAACTAATGGTAATGTCCCTTCTAAAGGCACTTCCTACATTATTGCCTTCTTGGAAGAGTTTTGTTTCGTTCCACCATGCATAAAACTCGTTGTCAGATTGGAACGTCCCTCGCTTTAAGGTTATATTGCTGAACTTAGTCATGCCCGGTTGCTTAGTCTTAAAATAATTTGGACTAGCACCATGTCGGTATTCTATTACTTCTGTTTCTACATCTAAACCAGATACTTCGGTAAACCCAATTTGGGTACCACCCCATTCTACCAGAAAATGAAACTTAGGAAGAGGATATTCAAATGCCATGATTGATACTACTTATATGATTGACTTAATTAAAAAAATCTAGAAAAGCTTTGCTTTAATATGCTTATGCCTTTTTACAATATATGTTCTTTAAGAAGAAGGCAGTACCTGTTTAAATTCTAGTACTATAAACTCTGCCGGTCTTACAATTGCCATTTCTATTCTTACCTTAAGTATGCCTTCTAAGATATCTTGTGGCACCATGGTCTGACCCAAGCCTATATACACTCGAAACGCATCATCCGCTTTTGCACCTTGTAAAGCTCCTGCTTCCCATTGTACGGTTAAAAAGTTTTCGATAGCTGCCCTTACTGGGGCCCAAGTGTTGGCATCATTAGGTTCAAAAACAAAGCGGTACATCGCCTTTTTTACTGACTCTTCCACAAAATTGAAAAACCTTCTTACATTAATGTAGCGAAAATCTAGGTTATTGGCATCCAAGGTACGTGCACCCCAAACTACCAATCCCCTATCGGTGATGGTCCTGACAGGATTAATTGCTTTACCTGACGGATGTACATTCATACCCCCTTGTAGGGCATCATCTATTTTAGTAGTTGCCTTGATTACCGAAGCTACCGATACATTGGCAGGTGCTTTGAAAACCCCTCTTTGGTCGTCAACTTTGGCATATACTCCAGCTATTGCTGCACTTGCAGGGATACGAAATGGTAAATTCCTCATTTCTTGCACTATCTCTTGATACACACTATCATACTCATTGTCACCTTGCATGCTGGCTACAGTAGTAAAACTGCCATTTACAGTAGTAGTACCTCCACTATCTGTTTCATTGACCACGACTACAGTTTGTATAGCACCACTACCATCTACAGACATTGCGGCAGCATCTACAGCTACTTCCATATATGGATAGTAGGCAGCACCGAATTTCTTAGCATCCAAGTCAAAATTACTAGAATAATTTTCTCTAAATGCAGTAATATCACCTTCTGCATTTGCACGGGATGTACCACCTGTGACCCTTTGAGGAACATCTATAATGGTAAACCTATCTTTTCTGTTTAAACACTGCATCAATGCCGCACCAAGCGTATCCTCATAGTCAGAAGAACTTGTATCTGTAACTGTATGTACCAATTCGGGTATCACAAAAAGTGTAGGTTCATCTTCACTATCTATGGCAGCAACTGCTTCCTCCCAACCCAAAGGAGTCCCTGGATTGCTGGGATCATCATGCGGGGTAAATGGTTTGGCTGTGCTATTATTGTGTAACCCTGCCGATACTATATAACATGGTCCACCACCATTGCTAAAATATAGGCTCAATGCATGATACAAATTGTAATTGAATACATTGTCTGCATTGGCAATATCCATATTTATTTCAACAGATACTATTTCACCAGTTGCATCTCGCGTAACATCAACTGCATAAGAAAAATCACTAGTATGGTCTATTTTTCCGAACATACTTTCAAATTCATCTAGGTTGAAAATTTTTACAGGTTTTAAAGGTTCATTGGCATTTTCAGCAGGAATCTTCTGGGTAAAACCTATAAAAACTGGAATAGCGGTTTCTACTGGAACTACTGAGGGCGGAAATGAAGGAGGCTCCTTTATAAATACTCCGGGAGTTTTGTACATAATTATTTTATTTATAAATGAATGAGATATTTATCGCGTTACTTTATCTTAAATTGGACTACCAAATACTTGAAAAATATTTTTCTCTTAAGCCAAATCTTAACTAATTTCTGATAAAATATTAGCTTCTTCTTCGGTTGTTTGAATCACAACTTCTGGATCGTCATCTGCCTCAACATACACAGTTACTAAGCGTACCTTGTATAAAACTGAAGGTAGATATTTGCCCCCTAATATTCCCCACAAATGGTTTAACTGTTCGAAACTCAAACTCATAAGATCAAATATTACTTTCTCTGTTTGCAAAATACTATCTGGCAATAAGTTTAATTCTGCCGCCTCAAACACATTTTTCTTTTGAAAAAAAGCGATGACTTGAGTTAAGTAATCCAACTCATACTTCTGATCTGCTGCATCTAAGTTTATTGCAGAGAACAATACATTAAGGTTTAATATAATCTTAGGATTGTGCCTGACTATTTGGGTTTCACTAATACTTGAATAAGCTGGATTATTCCTTAGAGGTATGTCTTGTTCTATATTAACTAGAGACATCAAAATGTTACCATCAACATTTCCTAAACTATCAAAGTGTGCAATGTTATTTAGTGAAATTGTACTATCACCAGTGCCATTACCAATATCAGCCTCTAAAAGCTCCTTAATAGCATTTAATACACTACCTATCATTTCAGATTAAAAAATTAGTTCCAGCTAAAAAATATAGTGGTAAGTAATGTTCTGTTTGGATAGAACATTAAAGACTTGAAAAGAAAAATAAGTAATGGGATTTGGAATGCGTGAAATAAATATACAATTATTTAGTGATAAAAAGCAAACTAAATTAAAAATTTATTGTTAAAAGTTTCAAATAACTTCAAATAGAGTTAGCTTAAAATCACACTTCAATAAATCGATTATCGGTATCTAACTTTTATCGATATTTGAATATTTCTTGTAGCAATAGATTTTGAAGGTCTTACAACATCAATTTAATACTTGAATTAAGAAAAGCAGCAATTATTCCTTTTTACCAATTGAATACAATAGTATCTATGGCAAAAAGGATTTTTACCCATGTAATTATTATAAATATAGCTATTTATGAGTATTTTATTTCAATTCTAGCTTTTCTGTTGTTCCAAATTCTTCACCTCTAATAGCTTTGAATTCAGTAATCATTTCCTGCAATTTTTCTTTCTCAGATTCTGCCAAGTTTTCTTGTTGTCCTAAATCATTGGTAAGATGATACAATTGGTAATTCTCATCATTCCCTAATTCAATATTCACCTGTGTATTTACTTTATTTCCTTTGTAAGGCGGAATCATTACCCAATCTCCTTTCTTGTAGGCGGTTCTACTGGTAGCCTCTATTACTAGTTCTTCCCTGCCTTGTTCACTTTTACCTAAAAATACATCTAAAAGGGCTTGGCTATCTTGACTAGTAGATTTACTACCGACCAATTGCGCAATAGAAGCAAATAAATCTAATTGACTCACCATTGCTCTAGAAGTAGTAGGATTGATTGTCCCTTCCCAATAGGTGATGAAAGGAACACGTGTACCCGCTTCGAATAAACTGTATTTACCTCCACGTAAAGGGCCCCATGGAGTATGGTTCCCTAATTTTTCTACCGCCTCATCGTAATAGCCATCATTTAAAACAGGTCCATTATCACTAGATAAAATAATGAGCGTATTTTCTAAAATACCCTCAGTTTCTAAAGTTTTCAAGAATTCTCCAATACACCAATCAGCTTCTAAAATTACATCGCCCCTTGGCCCCATGCCTGAGGTTCCAACAAATCTTGGATGTGGGGTACGAGGCACATGCGGCTGTTGCAACGCATAGTACAAGAAGAAAGGGTTCTTTTTATGTGATTTCACATAGTTTTGAGCTTCCTCTAAAAATTTATCCGCCATATCTTCATCTACCCATTGTGCTTTTTTACCTCCTTTCATAAATCCAATTCTTGGAATACCATTCACAATGCTGCTGTTGTGCCCGTGATGCCACTTCATTTTCAATAACTCAGGATTATCTTTTCCTGTCGGTTCTCCCTCAAAATTTTCTTGGTAGTTTATAGCAATGGGGTCATTAATATCTAAATTCACAACATTGCCATCCTCAATATATACAGTAGGTACTCTGTCTTGTGTAGCCGCCATAATGTAGGAATAGTCAAAGCCCACTTCGTTGGGCCCTGGTGCAATTTTCTCGTTCCAATCGACATTACCACTACCTAAACCTAAATGCCATTTACCCACGATACCTGTGTGGTACCCTTCTGATTTTAACATTTTTGGTATTGTCATTTGAGCAGTATCGATAAGTAATGGCGCTGTACCAGGTAAAATCTTAGCACCTTTATTCCTCCAAGGATAAACACCTGTCAATAATCCGTAACGACTTGGCGTACAAGTTGCAGATGGAGCATAACCTTTCATAAATTTTACACCACCATTTGCCAACCTATCTATGTTGGGAGTATTCAATTCTCCTGCATCATAAGCACTTACATCTCCATATCCTAAATCGTCGAGATAAATAATGACGATGTTAGGTTTACTTTGATCTGATGAAGTTTCTTCTTGTGCTTGTTCTACCTTATTGCTACAAGCCGAAAAAATGAGGAATATAAAAAGGAATAGTAGGGTCTGTGATTTCATATTAAATTTATCTATAATCATAAGGTTCTATTGGGCTGCAATTTATCATATTCTTTATAATGCATCAAGCCCAAGAAAGCAGGTAGTTTTATCTCCGTTTCAAATAGCACCTATTGCTTATGCAGATTGCTGAAACCTACCACATTTTTTTATTTCAAGATAAATTCAAAGCTTAATTCCCAACAGGGCAATATCATCCCTTTGGGTTTCATCTTGTTGGTATGATTCTAATTGGTTTTCAATGATTATTTTTTGCTTCCAGATGGGAAGATTTACACAAGATGATAAAACTTCTTTTAACCTCCTGCTACCCCAGCGTCTCCTATCAGCATTATTTTGATCAATAACTCCATCGGTAGTGAGGTATAATACACTTCCTTCATCAAGATTTAATGCATGAGTTTCAAATCTTTTATTTATTGTAGAAGGAGTAACTTTTGCTGAAATAGTAGCTTGATTTTCTTGTTGTAATCCTGCAGTTGTAAACCTTTTCTTCGAAACCCCACCAATACTGAATCTATTCCCTTTAATTTTCAAAATGGTTTCTTCCTTTACATCATAGTAGAACAGTCCATTTTTTGCTCCTGCATAAGCTACTTCGATTCCTCCTTTTGTCTTGCTAATTCTACATAGTGCCAGGTCCATTCCGTCTTTGTTGTCAGACTCTTTTTGGCGTAAAGATTCTACGACCAAGGAATCGAGCGTCATTAAAATTTCTGCTGGGTCATGGATTTGCATTTCACCCACAATCCTGTTCAATAGGCTGCTGCCCATCATGCTCATACAAGCACCTGGTACTCCATGTCCCGTACAATCTACTACTGCTATAAATGTATATTCTTTAGACTGTAGCATCCAGTAAAAGTCCCCTGAAACAATATCTTTGGGCCTGAATAAAACGAAATGGTCACCCAATGCCTTTTGGAGCTCTTCTGTTGATGGTAAAATAGCTTCTTGAATCCGTTTAGCATAGTTGATACTATCAGTTATCATTTCATTTTTGAGCGTAATAGCCTTATTGGCCTCATTCAGGTTATCTCGCTGCACTTCTAACTCTTCCGCCTGTTGCTGTAATTCTTCATTCTGGCTTGTAATTTCTTCTGAACGTTGTTGTAATTCTTTTGCCTGTTTTTTTACCTCTGAAGTTCTTTCTTCAACCAAATGCTCCAATACCTCTTGGTTCTTTTTTAATTTATAGGTCTTGTATCTGTAATAAGTAATTGCAATGCCTATCACAATCAAAAGTGCCGTGGTCCTAGCCCACCATGTCTCCCACCAAGGTGGCAGTACGATTATCTTTAAGCTGATTCCTTCTTCATTCCAAAGCCCATCATTGTTAGATGCTTTTACTTTGAAAAAGTACTCGCCCGCGTCAAGGTTTGTATAAGATACTTTTCGTTCACTTCCCACAAAATTCCAGTTTTTTTCTAAGCCCTCTAATATGTAAGCATATTGGTTCTTTTCTGCATGGGTTAGATTTAAAGCAGTAAAACCAAAAGAAAATACAGATTGCTCATAGGTAAGTATTATTTCTTTTGTCCTACTGATATATTTTGTTAAAGGTGAATTTTCATTGCCTATTTCTACTTCCTTATTGAACAATTTAAAACTGGTCAGTAGTACATTTGGCTCAAATGGATTGTCAACAAGTTTTGATGGATTGAAATAATTAAAACCATTTCCACCTCCAAGAAAGATTTCACCCTTCTTATTGAGGTAACAAGAGTTCATTAAATATTCGTCACCTTGAAGCCCATCACTTTTATCATAATTCCTAAAATGAAAAGTCCCGTCTTCATTTTCAGTCATTTTGCTAATCCCCTTTGTGGTAGTAATCCAGAAATTACCCAATTCATCTTCAATTATTCCTTTTACGATATCACTAGGTAACCCATCTGACTTATTAAAAACCAAGAAGCCTTTTTCATCACTTATAAAAAGGTTCAGTCCTCCGTCTGTACCAGACCATATACGTCCTTTACTATCCATAAAAATAGACTGTACCCATCTTGAACTTAATGAGTTAGCATCTTCTTCAGATGCACGGAAGTGAGTCACATGGTAACTTCCATCTGTTTTTTTCGATACTCTATTCAATCCTTCACCGGATGTAATCCATATCTGTCCTTTTGTGTCAATTACTTGATAGTAAATATGCGTACTGGATAATCCATTTACTTCCTCAGTTCCAGGATTTACTCTCAGGAATTTTCCTGTTTTCTTATCAAGTCTACAAAGTCCGCCACCTAGTGCTGTTACCCAAATACCCCCTTTACTATCTTCATCAATATCAAAAATATTATTACTTGAAATCGAATTAGGGTCTTCAGGATTATTGGTAAAGCGTTGGAAACTTTGTGAAATAGGATCATATCGGTTCAATCCTCCCGCCCAAGTACCTACCCAAATAGTACCCCCACTATCCTTGAAAATAGATAATACAGCATTACTACCCAGACTTTTTTCATTTCCAGGTTCGTTTTCAAGATACCTGTATGAATCTTTATTCCTATTCCAAATAGTTATTCCTCCACCATCGCTACCAATCCAAAGTTCATCCTCTACTTCCAAAAAGGATGTAGCTGAGTTATGTTTTAATCCATCATTTTGGGAAGGACTTCTCCATTCATGGTAAAACTTCCTATGATATGGATCAAAAAGATTTATACCTGCATTATTAGTACCTATCCAAAGTCTACCTTCTCTATCTTCGAACATATCGCGGGTTGTATTACTTTTGATTGATGTTCCATCGGTAGGATCATGACAATAAGTATGAAATTTATTGGCAGCTGGATCGAAGTAACAAAGTCCACCATTTTCTGTACCCACCCAAAGCCTCTTTTTGCTGTCTTCCAAAATTTTCAAGACCATGTTCTTTGCTAAACTATGCGCATTGCTTCCATCGTGTATAAAATTATTTACTCTAAAAACACCCTCTTCTGTTTCTTGTAGTTGAAATAAGCCATTTTTCAACGTGCCAATCCATATATTACCTTTTGAGTCTATGCATATATCGTTTACCTGCCAAGAACCTAGGCCATTCCCATTTTCATCCTTAGGGGTTACAATTTTCTTCTCATTCACATAAAGGAGATTGATGCCCGATTTTGTACCTAGCCATAACCTTCCCTTGTTGTCTAGATTTATAGTAAAAACGGAGTTATCTGCGATGTTCTCATCAACATGATTGATAGGAAAATTCTCAATTTCTTTAGTTTCAGTATTGAATTGAAGGAGTCCATTATCTGTGCCGAGCCATAAGTGCTTATCGTCATCTCCGATCATGCATAGGATATTTCTTTCCTCTATTGATAACTTATCTAGTGCACCAGCAGATAATTTTTCGAAATTGTTATTATCTCTATTAAATCTGACCAGACCAGCATTTGTAGAAATCCATAGATTTAAATCCTTATCTTCATAAATATCTATTATCCTGTTAGTTGGAAGACTAGTTGAGTCATTTTTATTATGTTCAAACAACTCATACTTTGTCCCATCAAAGCGGTTCAATCCATTATTGGTCCCTACCCAAATATAACCTTGATGATCCTGGATGACGCTATTTACAATATTACCAGCTAGACCGTCATTTAATTGCTGAAATTCAAGTTTTGGTGGGTTAAAACTTTCTTGAGGAAATACCTGAAGACTTCTAATAAAAATCAGGATTATTACTATTAGAATTGTTCTCATTGTAAAGCTTCATTTTCTTTTTTTATCAACTTCAAAAAATGAGAATAAGTATATAATTACTTTGTTGCCGAAACAGATTTTACTTTCTATTTAAAAGCATATCTAATGTTCTGAATTACAAGGAGATATCTCATCATCTATTTTGGGCATAAAATCATAATTGTGAATTATTTTAAGGGTTGGTTGTTATCGCATCTAGATGAGCATCGGCAATATCTGCAACTGCTCCAATAAGCCCGACTTTAAATGTTATTTGTTTCATGGTAAGCTTAATTCATAATACATTAAGCAGACAGGTAATCGATTACATGATTAATCGTAAGTGAGAAGTTTTTAGATGTATCGAAATAAAGGATATTATTTTCTTTACATGACTGCTCGATTTTTTTACTATGGGCTACCATATTTTTAATATGGTCTATTACGTAGGTATCGGATTTATCTTCTAACCAATCATTTTTTTTACTGCTAAAATCCCTTATCTCTTTCATCTTCTGATTAATATCAACATTAATATAGCCAAGAAAACAAATCCTAATTTTTTCGGGATATTTTTCTAACATTTGAGTCATTAATTCAGGTAGTAATGCTTCACCTTCAATAATGCAATCTGTATCGACCGCTATCATGCTTTCGAACATAGCTTTAAAAAAACTCCATAATCTTTCAGCTATATCATCGGGGAATAATTTATTGTGTACTCCAAACGCAGGGATACCATTTGTAAAACCCATCATGATCCAATCAAGAGATAAATAGGATATCCCTAATTTTGCAGCTAATCTTTCAGCAATTATAGTCTTTCCAGACCTTGATGCACCACTAATGAAATATAACATGTTACTACTGCTTCGTTGCAAAGTCTTTTGAGCATCTCATTGTCCCAAAGCAATCTTTGCTAAACATTCTTTCCATTAATGTAATTAAATATTCTTTTATGAGCTTGGATCTTGTTTATGTTTCCTCTTAATTATTTTTCTTATCTACCCAGAATGGAATATTGGCATGGGCTGCATGATTATTACCATCTTCTACATAAATGAACAATCGATAAGCACCAGGTTGAGATGGCGCTCTAAAAGTAGCTCCTCTATCACTATTCTCAGGAAATAAATCATTAATGACTTCAGGTATATATTCTGCATCTCCACCTGTTTTGTTTGAACTACTTTCTTCCATGATTTCCCATCGAAAAATCAATTCGTCGTTGTCGGGGTCACTTACTTTTACTTGAGCAGAATAATTCTTTCCTGATATCAGCTTAATATTATCAGAAGCTTTTTGTCCTTCCAATGTAAAGTCATGCAATCTAGGTGTTCTGTTTTCTGGCCATTCTCCATTCCAAACATAATGCATGACATCAATCGACTCAGTTTCTTTGCCATCAGGCATAAACATCCCAAACCAAGTAGGTGTCCGCTCTTGCTTTTGCCCCCAAAGGAATACAAAAGAACCCATTACTTGTTGCGATTGAGATTTAATGGATTTTTGATATCGACTGAGGTAAAAATCAGCTTTAACAGAACTATTGTTTTCTAAAGGGGCTTCCCATTTGGTCTTACTCACTTCCCAATAGCCAGTCGCCCCCCACTCAGTTACCAACAAAGGCCCTTTATAACCCGATTCTTCTACAAGTTCAGGTAGCACATCTATGGCTCCATACATCTGAATACTTATGAAATCTATATCAGGTGCCCTTTTTGAAATTAAATCCACATACTTCTTATCAATTCCTGCTAAAGAAGTTGTGGTTAGGTGATTTGGATCTACTTCATGAATCATTTTAGATATGTCATTCAATGCATTCCAAACCTTAGGATTTTGTGATTGGTGGTTCAATTCATTTCCAATTCCCCATATCATCAATGCTGGATGATTCTTCAACGCTTCCACTTTTTTACGGATGCTTGCTAATTGCTTTTTCACCGCTTCTTCATTGTTATAATCAAACCCATGACGTTCTAATCCTACCCAAACCCCCATCATTACCTTCAAGCCAAGTTCTTGTGCTTTATCTAAGACTTCCTTACCATTATCAGTACTCCAAGTTCTTAAGGCATTCGCTCCATGCTTGGCCAATGCATCAATATTTCCCTTATCTACACCAGCACCTTGAATGTAAAACGGCTCACCATCCAAAAAAACACGATAACCTTCCTCAGTAAGGCGAATTTCAGATTTAGTAATGTTAGTACTTGGTTGCTTCATACTTTGGGCATTACAGCTATATAATAAGGTAGTAAGAATGAAAAATTGCAAGTTTAGTTTTAGAAAAAATTGATAGCGCATTTTATGGTAATTAATTAATAAAAATTCATTTAATATCATATTGACTCATTCCTGAGTGAAAATATACTAATATTCTAAATTGATAATTTACTGTTGCTTTTAAGTTAAAGGCCTTTTTTAAATGATTAATTGTAATTTATTAAACCTTGATAATGAATGATTAAGATTAAATAAAGTATCATTTTAGCATTTACAAATATTACTCAATTTGAAACATAATAAACTTGCGTAGTAATCCCTCCTTGTTTGCAGTATTATTTTTATGTTCACCTATTTTATAAGGTCATCATTTTGTTGGAATGAAACTGTTATAAATAACCTAATCTTATGTAGGTAAAACCTTGTAGAGGCGATAATTTATTGAATGACCTCGCTAATTTGAATGGTCGGTAGTGTGTTTGTATAATTTGGAATATCACCTCTTATTGTAGCTGCATGAGGTCCAAATGAATCTCTATAAGCGGCAAGATCATCAAAATATAAATACCCGATGGCTAAATAAGGAATCGGTTCATCAGGGGTTCGACCTGATACCCCTTTATCTATCTCTATTTTTTTTAATGAATCCCCGAATAAATCTGAAAGCATTGGCATATGCTTATTGGAATAGTAATCCATATCGAATGTTTTTCCTTCTCCGCTAGGGTATAAAATAGTCACTTTAATCATACCCTTCTTAATATTTGAAACCTCAGAGGTTTTACAACTTGTAAAAAGCAATATAAGGCCAAAGACGATAAGGATGGATTTATTTTTCATGAGTTGGGTATTAAGATTATTTCTTTTATTGAAAGCCTAAATAATGGTTCAATTGAAAATCTCTTTCTCAAAGAAGTATTCATGTTAAACCTTCAATAATAAATTAATTTGACACTAGTAATTAATTCCTATTTATCAATGAGACAAAAATGTCTTCAGAATTAAAATTACCTGAAAGCAAATGTATATCAATACACCTCAATTTTTGAATGGGAATCACCTCTAAGAAGTCTCATTCTTGGTTTGAGACTCATTACTAGTAGGACGGTTGATATTTTCTTGAAAGAATTTGCTCCGAGAAATTATAATCTTGCGATGTGAATTAGATTCAACCAACTTTAGATTGTTGCTCTTTATATTCAGATGGTGTAATTCCTTCTGCTTTTTTAAATACTCTGTAAAATGTAGCCTTCGATTTAAAACCTGCAAGTTCTGCCAATCCAACTAAACTATAGGTATTATCTGTATCTTGTTTAATTAAAACTTTGAACTCCTCAATTTTTTTCCGGTTAAGGTAGTCATTGAAAGAAGTGGATAATTCTTCTATAAAATATTCTGCTAATTCTTTAGAGCTGATACCCATTTCATTGGAAAGTTGTTTTATGTTAAAGTCAGCATTTTTAAATCTTTTTTCAATATCGATCACCCGCTTTAATTCCGTGAAAATTTGATGCTTGTTATTTTTTAATGTTACACTTTTAGTAATGCCTTTATCTAAAATTATATAATGAAAAGAATGATTCTCGGATAAAAGATAGATCATGAAAATGATACTTGTTAAAGGGTGAATGTAGATAATAAAAGAAAGGATATTTGGGATTACATTTTCATTGATATAGAGCAGTTCGTTATGGAAATAAAGAAAAGTAACATAAGAAGTTACCATCAAGATATCTAAACTGAGTGAATGAATATTGGTGACTACATAAAAAAGGCGAAACTTCTTAAGCGCTTTTTGCCTCAGGGTATTACTTAATTTAAAACTAAAGTATCTTGAACCTACATAAAAATAGCTCCCTGTATAAATAGCTGAGATAAGTAAATGTATGATGAGTAGCTGCATGCTGTATTCATCAAAAAACTCAGTGGAATAATGCTTTAAAACCAGATAAATAATAATATAAGTAATAGGAAAAATAAAGTGATATGTTTCATTCAGTTTCTTGTCACCAAGGGCCTTAATATATAGAAATAGCAATGGCGCATAGAACATTATTAAATGTGCTCCAAATAAGATATGCAATAGTGGATATGCTTCAATAAATGAATAAAGACCGCTACTTAAAGATGAAATGCTGATCAGAATGGTGTAAATTCCTAGTAATCGATTTCTCTTTTGCTTACTAATTAATTTGAATACAGCTATCAAAAAAAGTTGAAAACCGATACAAAGCTGAATACCTTTAAAAACTTCTTGCCAATTCATTTTCACACAAACTTATCGTACAAAATAATTAGTAAAATTGGTTTTTGAAAAATTGCTTACCAATGTCAACGTCCAGCTTTATTCTTCGAGATGTAACTCCTATTGAAACAATGTAATTCTACGGGACAACTGTTTTCTAAAACAATTTATATTCTCTAGCTTTATTTTAAATAATATTTCATGACAAAGTTCTTCATTTACCACACAAACTTTAAATATGAAAATATACCTTCTTATCCTACTCCTAACAGAATTATGTTGGTGTGCCTTTGCTCAATCTAATGAGGTTCGTGTACAACAAAATGAAGATGGGATGAAGTTAGTTGTCGATGGAAAAGATTTTTTTGTAAAAGGAATGAACTGGGATTATTACCCGATTGGAACAAATTATACATACAACCTCTGGAGCCAACCTGAAAATACTATAAAATCTGCACTAGATCAAGAAATGACCCTACTTAAAAATATGGGAGTCAATACAATTAGGACCTATACAGGCATTCCTAAAGAATGGATTGAGTACATCTTTAAAAATTATGGCATTTACACCATGTTAAATCACGCCTTTGGTAGATATGGGCTCACAATTGAGGGAAAATGGATGGCAAACACAGAATATGATGATCCTAGGGTAAAGGAATTACTAATTCAAGAAACTACCCAATTGGTACAAGATTATAAAGATACACCTGGGCTGTTACTGTTTTTATTAGGAAACGAAAACAATTATGGGCTTTTTTGGGAAGATCCTGAATCAGAAAATATTTCTGAAGAAAGGAATGAATCTATTTTAAGGACTAGAGCCATGTATAAACTTTTCCTTTTAAGAGATAATAAAAATAACCTTTCTCGGAAGGAAGCAAAAAATGATGATGTTGCGCTAAAAGATAAAATATCTACGGTTCGGGCCAAAGCCATGTATAAACTCTTTAACGAAGCAGCACTAGCTATGAAAGGTATAGATGGTTCTCACCCTGTGGCTATTTGCAATGGAGATTTAATGTTCATCGAAATTGTTAATGAAGTATGCAAGGATATAGATATCTTCGGAACGAACATGTATAGAGGCATTTCTTTTGGAGATACATTTCAAAGAGTGAAACAAGCATTGAATAAACCCATCATGTTTACAGAATTTGGTGCAGATGCATACAACGTCTTAAAAAAGGAGGAAGATCAAGAATCGCAGGCGTATTATTTGGTAGGCAGTTGGAAAGAAATTTATTCAAACGTAGCAGGAATTGGTGGTACTGGGAATTGCATTGGAGGTTTTACCTTTCATTTTAGCGATGGTTGGTGGAAAGTGGATCAAACTAAAAATTTGGATGTACACGATAACAATGCGTCTTGGAGTAATGGTGGTTACTACAAAGACCATGAAGAAGGCAAAAATAACATGAATGAGGAATGGTTTGGCATTTGTGCAAAAGGGAAAACAGATTCAAAAGGATTGTATACTTTGTTCCCTCGTGCAGCTTACTTTGCACTTAAAGAGATCCATAAGTTTTCTCTTTACAAAACAACTTCAACGCTCACAGCCCTTGAAAATCATTTTTCTAACATTCACTTAAAAAAAGCGATTGAAGACTCAGAAAATTATTGCAATACATTAAAAAGAAACGATAAATAATTTATAAGGAGTTACTTAAAATCCAAAAAATCCCTGTTCTGTGACTCACAGAACGTGGTTTGCAGAACGCGGTTCGCAGAACGTGGTTCGCAAAACAGTTGAAATATCGGTTTGTGAGCCAGGGTGGCACTTCCACAAACCAAGGGAGTCAATTATTTTTTTACATACATTGCGTAACTCCTATTTATATAAGATATTCTTTGAAATGAGCGGTATCTATTCAGAATTTAACTAGACATTGAGTAAATTGATTGAGACAAAAAGGTAATGATGAAATGAAAATAAAAACAATCTTAATAGTATGCTATGTTGCCATTAATGTTGCAGCAGCACAATCAAATGCAGATGATTTCCAATCTGATCCCGAAAGTGTACTTAATGAAGTATTTAGAGCTGCCAATGAAAAAGATTTTTCGAACCTTAATAAGCTTTGTCCTCCAGATAAATCGAATGATGGTGATACACAAAAATACATTTGTGATATAGCCTCTGCTTCAGAAAATATCCAAGAAGAATTTATTACTTATTTTAAAACAGGAAAAATCACAGGTGATATCAAGTATTCCTCATCACATCGAGGGTTTGAAATTGCTTTTGTCCCATTCAATTTTAATTACTCAGGAGGCGCTAACCAAGGTAATGAAACCATGAAGATGGTTAAAATAGATGGAAAGTGGTATTTATCGAGTTTTTAATCGATATGATTTCTTTTTCTGTAAAAAATGAAAACCATATAAAATTCTAAGATGGAAGAAAACAAGTAATTTATTTTTCGAAATAAGATTAAATCTTTAGGCTATCGAGGTAATTAAAAAGCTTGGATTTATAGTTTTTGCCAATAGGAATTTTATTCTGTTCGACCCAAACATTGTCTTGGTCAAACTTTTCAATATTATGTAGAGATATTGTATATGATTTATGAATTCGCATAAATTTTTTTTTGCCAAGTTTAGCTGTGTATAGACCAATACCTCCTATCAATGTTATCTTTTTATGCTTTAGAAATAAAATACTATAATTCCGCTCAGCTTTAATATATAAGATATCTTTGGGGTGAATCTTTATAAATGTAGGGCCAACCTTGGCATAGAAATAATCAACCACATCCTCTTTACTATCCATTTCTATTATAGTCGATTTTGTTGTTATTTCTTGTTCCAATACTTTCCCAAAAGCTTGTAGAAACCTTTCATGGCTTATTGGTTTTAAAAGATAATCTACCACTTGTAATTCCAATGCTGGGAGGGCAAACTCATTATGAGCACTGGTAATAATTATTTTAGGCGGATATTTCAAAATCTTGATGAATTGTATCCCGTTTACACCGGGCATCTCAATATCAAGAAATATCAAATCAACTTTTTTTGTCTGAACATAATACAGTGCCTCGAAAGCATTGGTAAAAATCTTTATCAACCTTAGCCCTTCTGTTTTTTCAACATGACTTTTAAGGATTTCAATGGCCAATGGCTCATCATCTATTATCACACAATCAATCATATTTTAAGGGGATTACTAAATCTATTTGATATTCTTCTCCTGTATTTTTTGTCTTTAGGCTGTACTTATCCTTGAAATAATATGCTAAGCGTTTCTTTGTATTCAGAATACCTATCCCTTTTACATCTTTACAATCCAATTCTCTGAATTTTCCGACAGAGTTTCTTAAGCTAAAGAATAATGACCCGCCTTTTATCTCGATTTTCCCTTTAATAAAAGTCAAAGAATAATCTTTTGAAGGGCCATGTTTAAATGCATTCTCTACAAAAGGCAATATGAGTAAAGGAACAATTTTCTCTCCTTGCAAATTACTTGGGAACTCAAAATCTACATCCAGTTTACCTCTATACCTTATTTTTTCTAACTCAATATAACCTTTCACACATTGAATATCTTCTTCTAAATTTACGTAGTGTTCATTACTCTTATACAGTATATATCTGAGTATGTTCGATAAGCCTAAAACCATTTCACTAGCTAATGAAGGGTTGCTCAAGGTTAGCGCATAGATTCCATTTAAAGAATTAAAAAGGAAATGAGGATGAATCTGTGATCTCAAAAAATTCAGTTCATTTTGAGTATTTGCTTTCTCAAGTTCTAGTAAGCTTCTTCTATCATCGTCCCTTTTTCTTATCAGTGTTATAATTGTTGCAATAGAAGTTACCACTAATATTTCCAACATCGGAGAAATAAATTTCCCCCAATCATTAGGAAAAAAAGATAAGCTCACGTCTGGAAAGTAAACAGGATAAACTACCAATGAAACACTAATATGAATAGCCAAGATGGAAAGAGAAAAAGAGAGGAGTAAATAAAAGGAACTCACTATAAAATCTTTCTTCTCTAGAAACCTTGGTAATAAAAAATACAGTACAAAATAGGTCAGAATTAATTTTGTTGGCAATACAGCTAACTCATAAAGAACATGTAAACCTAATATCGGCTCTTTGATGTAATACATCGATATGGTCATACAGAAATAGCAGACCCAAAATAAAACATGTTCCTTAATCCCTTTCATTTGCCTTGTGAATTATGCGAATTTGGGAAAATCGAAATTAGAATAAGCATAAAATTGTACGAACGACCCTAATCAATATATGAAATAAAAATTATAGGGTACAAACAGAAATATTTAAAAAATATCTACCACACATCCTCATAGAAGTTGTATTAGTACAGGAGTGAATTTTTTGGATCTTAGCCTAAAATAGTTTTAAGAAAAAATATGATAGGATGAAAAATAATTTAACAAGAAGAGATATCTTAAAATTGACCCTTGCTTCTGGGTTACTCTCGCTTACCTCAGCATATAAAACTTTTTCAAATAATAACCTGAAAGTTCTTGTTCTTGGAGGTACCAATTTCTTAGGACCAGCAATAGTCAAAGCATTGATAGAAAACGGGCATCAAGTTACACTTTTTAATAGAGGGAAAACCAATCCACATTTATTTCCTGATACAACTAAAATTAAAGGAGACCGCTCGCAGGGCAAAGCTGGTTATCTGAATTTAAAGAACAAAGATGTTAAATGGGATGTAGTGATAGACGTTTGGCCTCAAATCCCAGCATATGTTGATACCGCAGCAAGTATCCTAAAAGAAAAGGCAAACAAGTATTGTTTCATCTCAAGTATTGCTGTTTATAAAAGTTTTGCTACAATAGGAATGGATGAAAATGTACCATTAATTCAAGCTAAAGCATACAACAAGGATGATTATAGTGGCAACAAGGTGCTTTGCGAAAAAGCTGTAAGAAAACATTTCCCCAAAAATAACTTGATTTTAAGACCAGGTGCTATTGTTGGTGATAGGGACCCTGGACCCTTTGGTCTCTATTTACTGGATAGACTAAATGGAAAAGAACCATTTTTTGCCCCTGATTCTAATGATCCAGTTCAATTAATAGATGCCGATGATATAGCCAAATTTCTGGTGCATTGTATTGTTTCAGATATAAAGGGTGACTTTAACTTGATTGGTCCTAAAAAAATATTGGGTTACAAAGATATGATAATCAAAATTATACAAACCTTACAGCTTGATAAAGAAATCTATTGGATGCCCCCTAAGTTTTTAACAGAAGAAATTGGTCTTTCACCCTTTTCAGATATTCCTTTTTGGATACCCGTTTCAGATGATCCTGAACCAGGGTTCTATCAGATAAGTAATCGAAAGGCAATTAAACATGGTTTAACATTTTCTCCATTTGAAAAGACGGTGTTAAAATGTCTAGATTCCTTAATTCAAGAAAGGGCCATCCCTGAAGAAGATGATAGCTATTTTGGCATTCCAAAAGAAAAAGAAATGGAGATACTAAAGGCTTGGGCAGATAGGCACTAAGGATGATAATAACAAAACAAATCCCATTACGAAATAACCATAAATTATATATCATTCAATCTTTTTATCAAGTATTTGCAACCACTTGCTCATGGTTAGGAACTCACTATCCCACTGATTCCATGCTGCTGGATAATCATTTATATCATTCCCATTTTTTACATAACCAATAGTTTCTTCCATGATCATAATAAGTGACTCAACATCTTCTTTAGTAGCAATAATGCCATGCCCTGTAATCACTTGAGAATCTTCATCTAAAAAAGTATAAATTTTTTGTAGCACAGATAACATACCCTCAGGATTGGTAGCGTATGGTAAAGTTTTGTTGGCATCTAAAATGATATCTCCTACACAAATTATATTTTCAGATGGAATGCGAACAACAACATCACCTGCTTTATGAGCTGACCCATAATTATTAATTGCAACCTCAGTATTACCCAACATCAATTTGAGTTGACTTTTAAAAAGGATGTTTGGAATATCTTCTTTGGTAAATGTAAGTGGTGGTCCATATTGCGCAGAATCCAGAATGTTCTTATGGGTATTTTCATGGGCTATAATATCAGTTCCTTTGAAGTGTTCATTTCCACCAGTATGGTCACCGTGGTAATGTGTATTGATGAGGTATTTTAAATTCAAACCTTCTTTTTCAATGTATGCTTTTATCTCTCTAGCAAAATCATCATACATAGCATCTATTAAAATAGCTTCATCATTATCTCTTATTAGGGTTGCTTTTACAGATGTTTTTTCATCGGATATATGGAAAACCTTCTGAGAGATTTTATTGAATTGGACCTGTGCAAAAACATGACTCGCAGAATAAAAAATTATTAAAAAAGACAGTAGTTTCATTTTCATTGATATTGAGTGTTATAATTTGCTAGGTAACAGGGGAATCAATCTATTGCAGACAATTTATTATTGGGGAATATCTTAATCCTTTTAAGAAAAAGGAATTTTATTCCGTAACCAGTTATTCCTTAGAGCTTCAATCTATCACGCTACATTCTTAAGAAAAATAACTTTTAACCTACTGGTAGATTTTGTTTGTAGAAGGTGAAAAAATGCTTAAAGCAAGAATACCACTTATCCTAAGAATTAATGCGGCCTATCAAAGAAATCTTTTCATTCTATCATAACAGCTCTAATTTATTCTTTCAAATAAATATTACCATCATTAATAAAAGAATGAAAAAAGCTGTCAAATTAATCCTAGTTCTTTCATTACTATTTAATAACCTAATCGCTCAAGATTTATCAAAAAAAGAAGCGAAGGCAGATATACTTGAGCTAAAGGAGAATTTGGAAAATTTCCATGCTGGTTTAAATCGCTATACATCTGCTGATTCTATGGATTACTTTTTTGAACTAGTGAATTCAAGAATGAATGAAACCACAGAAGTATTGGACTTGTACCGGGAAGTAACTTACCTACTTAACAAAATTCGGTGTGGGCATACTCGGGCCTCATTGCCTGAAACTGTGCGACAAAAACTTGAAGCAAGCAATCGTTTTTTACCTTTTTCTGTAAAATATCTAGGAGAAAAGTTATATGTAAACAAAGTATTAGGGCAAACAAAAGAGATTGAAAAGGGAGATGAAATCCTTTCCATCAATGGATTAGCAATAAATTCTATCACACAACAAATCTTTGAACATCATTCTTCAGATGGGTATATCGATGAGGGCAAATTCAAGTTAACTGAACGATATTTTTCTTATTATTATCAGCTTTACTTAAACAATGGCAATGCCTCGTTTAACTTACAAATCAAAAATACAAGTGAAAAAATAAGTCAAGTCACCCTCAATGGTGTGTTATGGCAAGAAGTAGAGTCTGTTCAAATACCCTCTTCCCCACAATCAATTTTAGCTTTAAAACATGAAGATATTTACAGTTACATGAAAATAGGAACTTTTGTGGAAAGCTATCTTACCGGTGACAATACTGACTTTGAAGCTTTTCTAAAAAAAAGTTTTAATGAATTAAAAAAGAAAAAAGTTAGAAACTTGGTGTTGGACCTAAGGGGAAATGGTGGCGGAAGTGATAACTTGGGGGCATTATTGGTCTCTTATATTGCCGATAAACCTTTTAATTATTTTGAGCGAATCGAAGTTACCGATAGCTATAACGGATATGGTACTGTTAAAAACAAAGACGGGAGAAACCTAATGACATCACATAAAGGCCTATCTGTTTGGTCTCCAAAGAAAAATAGATTTGAAGGAAATGTATGGGTGCTAATTGACGGTTGGAGTTTTTCAACTTGTGCAGATGTGGCAACAGTACTTCACCATAATAATTGGGCAACATTTATCGGAGGGGAAACAGCTGGCGGATACGATGGTAATACAAGTGGATACTCCAAGACTTTGAAATTATCTAACTCTGGAATTCGAGTTAATTTACCCATGTGGATGTATACCACAGCAAATCTTGGACATTCATTCTATGGCAGGGGCGTGATACCTGATTATCCTATCAGGCCCACCTTTAGTGAGTTTATGGAGGAAGAAGATGTAGCATTAAAAGAGGCATTGAAACTCATGAAAAACAACTAGAACAAGAATTTCCAACCGTCCGCCAGCGGATAATCTTTCCCATCAGCGGACAGTATTTTTCTTAATAATACAATACAGAAATATATCTCAAAACGCATATTTCAATTTTAATATGCTGGTATTCAATTAATTATATTTATTTTCTTATTGGTCTTTAGTTATGGTACAGCTATTGGTATTTCAATATCGGCAAAGTAGAAACAAATGAAAGGAACTTATCTAGGTGAATTTGAAGAACTCGTGTTACTCACAGTAGCAATGCTCTATGACGATGCATATGGTTTAGGGATTACCGACGAAATTGAACAAAAAACAGGAAGGAAAATAACACTGAGTTCTGTTCATAAAACCTTGAAAAGATTAGAAGAAAAAGGGTTCATTACTTCACGCATGGGAGGAGCAACGGAAAATAGAGGTGGTAGGCAAAAAAGACTCTTTACGCTTACAGCTTATGGGAAAAAAGCACTGCAACAAACCTATGAATTGCGAAGTAGCATGTATCATTCTATCCCTAAGGTTGTCTGGAATTTGGGATGAAACGACAAGATCCCCCACATATGGCCCGACGCTTTTTACGTTGGTATTGCCATCCTGATCTTGTTCAGGAAATTGAAGGGGATTTATACGAACTCTATGTAAGGAGAAGAAAGAAAATGTCAGCCTTTAAGGCGAATACCTTGTATTGGTTTAATGTAATTACATTTTGCCAACCTTGGGCATGGCGAAAGTACAAAGGACAAAACTCTATACTATTTTGGATGATGTTAAAAAACTATTTTAAAGTTGAATTTAGAAAACTAAAAAGAGGAATTTCATTCACTTTTATAACTGTTTTAGGGCTTGGTTTAGCCATCTCTTCTTCAATTTACTTGTATGAGTATACTCAATTTGAAAGGAGTTTTGATACCTTCCATGAAAATGCTGAAAGGATTCATTTGCTTTCAGTATTTAATAGAACTAAAGTTGGGACAGAACTTGGAACTGCAAAGATATTTGGAACCGTAGCCGAAGAAATCAAAAATACTTATCCTGAGGTTGAATATGCTTGCCGTTTTTTAAACCTCAATGGCATATATGGGAATATTTTAGTTCGTAATGGCAATCAAATTTCTGTTGAAAACAATGTATATTTTACAGACTCAGACATTTTTTCTATTTTCAGTTTTGACCTGATTGCCGGCAATAAAGCAACGGCATTGACCCAACCTAATTCAATTGTCTTAACTACTTCAATAGCACAAAAATATTTCGGTAATGATGTAGACCTTTATCAGCTTGTTGGAAAAAATATTGAGTTAAAAACAGATAGATTAGAGTATTATCAGATAACAGGTGTCATAAAAGATGTTCCAGATAACTCTCATTTAAAATTCGATTTTTTAGCATCTCTTAATTCATTTCAAAATGGCAGAGAGTTTTTTTACCAATGGGGAGATTTCTACACCTATTTACTATTAAACCCTAATTCAGATATCCAAGATGTTCAGATGAATATGAATTCTTCGGAAGTCTTGAAAAGAGTAACTAACAATGCACCTTATGCTGCTAATCTCTCATTGGATCTTCACGCATTACAAGACATTCATCTGAGAACAAAACTAAGTGATATGCCTTCAATTGCTGGGAATGAAGATTTGATTTCATTTTTAGAACTTGTAGCACTCATCATTTTAATAATCGCTGGTTTTAATCATGTAAACCTATCTGTCGCAGAATCGATTAAAAGAACTAGTGAGGTAGGCATTAGAAAAGCAGCTGGTGCCAATAGAAGAGAACTATCGATACAAATTGTTGTACAAACTTTTCTCATAAATTTTTTCGCTTTTGTCTTAGCACTTAGCATCTTATGGCTTTTTGCCCCTATCATCAACCAATTGAGTGGAAATCTAACATTTCAACTTTTATGGAATAATACTTCTTTTTGGTTGCAATTGCTCCTGCTCTTCATCATTACCACATTCCTAATCAGTATCTATCCAGCATTTGTAATTTCAAAGTATAATCCTTTAGAAGCCATTCAACAGAAAGCATCGCCCAAGTCGGGAAAAGCTTTGAGAAGCATCTTAATCACAAGCCAATTTGTTGCATCTTTTGCACTCATTGGGATGACTGTAGTGACTTTACTCCAAATGGATTTTATTCAAAATAAAGATTTGGGAATTGCCATTGATAATACTATTGTCGTAAAAGCGCCTGGCATAAAAGATTCTACCTATTACCAAAAGTATCAGGTATTCAAAGACAAACTAGAACAATATGCCGACATTAAATCGGTAATCACTTCTTCTAATATACCTGGTAGGGAAAGTACTTGGGGAGGTGGATTAAGACTTGCCAGTGAAAATGAACCGCGAGGATTACATGCAGACTATTTAGGAGTTGATGCAAATTTTAAAGATGCTTTTGGTTTAAAAATGAAAGTGGGAAGGTTTTTCTCTGAAGATTCACCATCTAGAAATCAAGGTGTTGTATTGAACGAAGCAGCAGTGAAAGCATTAGGGTATTTCAATGCCGAAGATTTACTTGGAGAAAAATTGATTTTTAGAAGAGATTCTCTAAATATCATCGGGGTAATTGAGGATTATCATCAGCTTTCTTTACAAAGAGATTTTGTGCCAACTGTAATGGTTACTTGGAAAACAGGAAGTGGAAATTTCTATTCGATCAAAAGCAACCCTAACAAAGCTACTTCGACACTAGATTATGTAAACGAAGTCTTTCAAGAAGTTTTTACTGGAAATCCTTTCGAGTATTTCTTTCTTGATACTTACTTTCAAAATCAATATGAAGCGGCAGAAAGATTCAAAAATCTAGTTACGCTATTTGCCATTTTAGCACTTGTAATTGCTTGCTTAGGTATCTATGGACTATCTGTCCACATTATACAAAATAGATTAAAGGAAATTTCCATCCGCAAAGTATTAGGCGCTAATATGTCACAAGTCATACAGCTTTTATCTTCTTCATTTTTAAAGATGGTAATTATAGCAACTCTAATAGGGATACCATTCTTCTACTTTATTGCGCAAACTTGGTTAGAAAGCTTTGTTGAAAGAATTGCTTTGGCATGGTGGATATTCTTTTTACCAGCTCTTTCTATTATAGTAAGTGTATTAATTACTGTGGGATATCAAACTATGAAAGTTGCGATAACAAACCCTGTGCATGCCTTAAGAAATAATCAGTAATTATATGAAACCCTTTAAACCTCCTCGATTAGCCCAACGATTCTTGCGATGGTATTGCCATCCCGATCTTGTTCAAGAGATAGAAGGAGATTTACTTGAACTGTATGGTAGGAGAAGAAAGAAGATGTCAATACTTAAGGCAAATGCATTGTACTGGTTCAATATAATCGCTTTTTGTCAACCTTGGGCCTGGAAAAAAACGAGGATCAATCATTTAATTTTTCAGAATGCCATGTACAAAAACTTTTTAATATCATCTTTCCGATTCTTTAAAAAAGAAAAATTTTACACGAGTGTAAACCTACTGGGTTTTGTATTAGGAATTGGAGGGTTTCTCATCATTAGTCAGTACTTGCTTTTTGAATTGTCTTATGAAGATTTCATTTTTGATAAGGAAAAGATTTTTAGAATTGATCAAAGTAGTGTTAGAAATGGTGAAGCATATGAAAATACTGGAGGACCTGTTCCTTTAGGCCCTACTATTGAGTCTGAAATTCCAGAAATAGATCAGGTAGTACGACTTTGGCGATCTGCCAATGCATCTATTATGGTTGAAAAAGATGGCTTTAAAGTACCTACTCTTTTTTTTGCTGATGCAAACACTTCTGAGTTCTTTGAACTAGATTTTTTTCATGGAAACAGGACGTCCTCTTTAACTACCCCTAATAGTGTAATCATCTCTAAATCTCAGGCTAATAGGCTCTTTGGAACAACAGAAGCGCTTGGTAAAATCATTAAATATAATGGCTATCCTGCAGGCGAACTCTTGTTGACTGTTACTGGCGTATTTAATGATTTGCCAAAAAATACACACCTCAATTTTGATTTTCTGGTAAGCCTAGAAGGTGTTGAAACTGAAGCTGACAACTGGGGTTCTTTCAAACCGGTATTTACCTATGTAAAACTATTTAATGCAGAGCAAGCTCTTAATGTAGAAAATAAATTCAAAGACATTGCCCTTAAATACATTCCTGATAGGGTAAAAGAATCAGATAAGTTTCAATTCCATTTAATAAACATTGCAGATATCCATTTAGAAGCGAAAACTGTTTGGAATATGAAACCTGGAAACGATAAATTCCTTCTTTCAGTATTAGGGATTGTAGGGGTTTTAATCCTGATACTTGCTGTTTTCAACTATATCAATTTAGCAACGGCTACTGCTACCTATAGAGTAAAAGAAGTCATTATTAGGAAAATAATGGGGGCCAGCAAAGGCTTAATGCAATGGCAATTTTTATTAGAATCTTTTTATTTGGCCATTATCGCATCAGGCATTACGATTATTTCCTTAATCTTTTCCCAACAAGCTTTAGAACAATTTTTCCATCAATCATTGATCCTTGATTTTTCTAAGCTTTCTCTATGGTATACACTTGGAATCATTACCCTAATTATAAGTTTATTATCAGGGATTTATCCAAGCTTGATCATCACAAACTTTTCTACGAATCAGCTAAGTAAAAGAAGAACTGGTGATAAACGAAACCTCAATTCTTTTGGTCGTTTGTTAGTTGTATTTCAATTTATCGTTTCTATCTCGCTTATTGCATTTACATTCATGGTTAATGACCAAGTTGAATATATGTTGAAAAAAGATGTGGGTTTTGATAAAAATCAACTTCTCGTAATACCACATACAGGTAAAGAAAATGGTGATGAAACCATAGAAAAACTAAGACAGTTTTCTTTCGTAGATCAATTGTCGGTATCTCAAAGTGTCCCTGTGTATGGTGCTGGTTATGATGGAAGGACCATAAGAATGCGATCTAATGAAGAAAAGTATAGTGTAAGAAGTTTAATTGCGAACCCAGATTATTTACCTACTTACGGTCTAGCGTTATTATCAGGCAGGAATTTTTATAAGTCAGATAAAGATACTGCTGGGTTGATACTAAACGAAAAAGCAGTTACTGCTCTGGGTTTAGGCAATGCGGAAGAAGCAATAGGGCGAAAGCTAGTATGGTCTAGTTATTTTGAAGGACCAGTAATCGGTGTGGTCAAAGATTACCATATCAATTCATTACATGATGAAATTGAACCTTTGGTAATCATCAATAAACCTCACTGGAATTTTTGGAAAGCGTTTATCACTTTAAAAATAAACGGCCAGCCAACCATCAATCAAATTACTGACATAGAAAAAGTGTGGAAATCAACAGCTGGTGAGGGCCATATTTGGGAGTATTTCTTTTTAAATGAGAAATTTCAAAAAGCCCATCAGCAAGATATTTTATTTGAAAGCACTATCCGTGTTTTATCCATTCTTTCCATTCTACTGGCTTGTATGGGTCTAATTGGGATTTCTGCTTTTAACATAAAACTTAAAGTAAAAGAAGTTGGTGTTCGTAAAGTTTTTGGAGCAAAGATATATCAATTATTAGGGCTATTATCTGCCACTTTAACCACAAATATTATAATAGGATTTTTAGTGGCAATGCCTTTAGTATGGTTTGCCAGAGATACTTGGATAAGTTCATTTCCTTATAAAGTAACTTTTAATTGGTTAAATATTTTTGGAGCAGGAGCCTTGACATTCTTATTGGCACTTCTTGCTGCTAGTTACTATACACTACGTTTAGCATTTGCCAATCCAATAGATACTTTACGCGATGAATAAAAAAGAACAAACCATAAACCCTCCCCTACTAGCCCAACGATTTTTGCGATGGTATTGCCATCCTGATTTGTTTCAGGAGATTGAAGGAGATTTGTATGAACTCTATTTAAGAAGAAGAAAAAAGATGTCAGCCCAAAAGGCAAATACATTGTACTGGTTCAATGTAATTACTTTTTGTCAACCTTGGGCTTGGCGTAAACCTAAACATTTTCAATCATATTTAATTTCACGCGATATGTTTAAAAATTATCTTATATCTAGCTTTCGCAGTTTTCTAAAACAGAAAAGCTATTTTATTGCGAACCTTTTAGGAATCTCGGTAGCCGTTTATTGCTTACTGCTTACTGTAGTGTATTACCAAAAAGAAATCAGAGTAGATAGTTTTCATACGAATGTTCAACAGTTATATCGCTTAAATAAGAAAGTACAATCTGAAGGGCAAGCCTCCGAAAGTGCCGAAAGTGGAGGCTCAGTAGCAGCTTATTTACAAGATAACCTCCCCGAAGTACAAGCGGTAACCCGTGTTGCACCGTGGTGGGAACCAGCTATTTTAAGTTGGGAAGACAACGATTTAAAAGTCGATAATTGGGTTTTTGCAGATGCTAACTTTTTAGAAATGTTTTCTTTTAAGGTGTTGGAAGGAAATCCTATGCAAGCATTAAAAACACCTGGGCAAATTGTATTGACTCAATCTGTTGCAGAAGGATTGTTTGGAGAAGAAAATCCTATTGGTAAATCGATAAAAGGACTACATGAATTTGACTACGTAGTAAGTGCTGTTGTTACTGATCCCTCAAATACACACTTGCAATTTCAATGTTTGGTTGCTTGGGAAACTACTGTTCCAGGTCGAGGTTATTATCCCTATAATTTCATGAATAATTGGTTAGGGCAAACAGTATACACCTATGTAAAACTCCACCCAGAAGCAAATCCAGAACTATTAAAACCAAAATTCACAGCTATGTTAGAAGAAAACCTTCCAGAACGAGCTGACGAATATTTCCATTACTTACAGCCATTAAGTGAAATCTATTTACATTCTTCACATATCCCTTACCAAAGAGGTTTGTTACTGGGCAACAGCCTTTTCCTGAATACATTTGGGCTTGTATCTATTTTTATATTACTCATTGCTGTTATCAATTACATTAATGTAAATACTGCAAATGTATTACCACGTGCCAAGGAAGTTGGATTGCGGAAAATATTTGGAGCATACAAGATACAACTGATTATACAGTTCATTGTTGAAGCCTTATTTCTTTCAATGCTATCATTTGCGATAGCCTACTTGCTACTATTTTATACAACTCCATATACAGCAAATTTCTTCAATGTTCCAATAGAAATGAGCCAGTTTTTACAACTAGAAACCCTATTCATTGCTTTTGGAATTTGGCTTATTATTGGTTTAATGGCTGGATTGTATCCGGCTTGGCTGCTCTCCAAATATAAACCCATTGAAGCTATCAAGAATTTAAAAAGTAAAGGCAAATCTTCTCAACGGAGATATGCGCTTGTTACTTTTCAAATTTTTATTTCTACTTTAATGGTGGTAGGCACATGGATCGTGTTTACACAAACCAATTTCATGCGCAACAAACAATTGGGTTACGATGCGGAACAGGTCATGATTTTGAATATCAACAATGGTATTGATTCTCAATGGGAAAGTTTTAGAGACAAGCTAGCTGCTCATAACGGCGTGCAAAATATTTCAGTTTGCCAGGCTACAATAGGTGCTGGAGGTTGGTTTGGCACAACCGTAAAAACAGAGGGAAGTGAACAAGATATGGATGTACGAATTTTTAGAGTAGATAATGAGTTTGAAAAAACATATGGATTAACACTTAAAGAAGGGCGATTTTTCAAGAAACAAATGGCATCTGACTCTAATGCTGTAGTTGTAAACGAAGCATTTTTAAAAGAAACTGGTTGGACTTTAGATGACATCCGAAATGGAAAAACTTTAGGAGGTGACGAATATGAAAAAGTGAATATTATTGGCGTAGTAAAAGATTTTCATTTTGAACCTATTCATCAAAAAATTGTACCTGTGGTGATGGCTCTTAATACTAATAGACGTACTAATGTGAGTATAAGGGTGAAAACTACACAACTTTCTGAATTTTTAGACTATGCAGAAGTAGTATGGAAGAATTTCCCTACCCGGTACCCTTTTGAGTTCACTTTCTCAAATGAAGCCTTTGAAGAAAGCTTTGGTAAAGAAGAAAGATTAAGTGATACACTGGGAATTTTTGCGTTCATAAGTTTAATCATTTCTGGGATAGGGTTGTTTGGGTTAACTTCCTTCACTATTAATCAACGTACTAAAGAAATTGGGATTCGTAAAGTGCTTGGAGCGAGTACGCGACAAGTGATTCTACTCATAAGCAAACGCTACTTTATTCTTGGAGTAATGGCTGTTGTTCTAGCACTTCCGCTCATAGGCTGGGCAGCACAAGAATGGCTACAACAATTCCCATATCGTATTGAGGGTTATATTTGGATGATGGTATTTACGGCTATTGCTACTGTTCTTTTAATTTTATTGGCAGTAAGTTTCCAATCACTTAAAGCGGCCTTAGCTAACCCTATAAAATCGTTGAAAGATGAATAGCCTATCAAAAATTTTAATCGAAAGATGGTATAATAGATTGATAGGAGTTAGCCTATTTGAATAAATCTCCTGAAAAAAATCTCTAAACTTAATATGTAGTGTTTTTTTCAGTGAGGTTGTTTAAAGTAAGTATTTCAAGTCGAAAATCCAGCCATTTCGTTCTAGGCAATCCAATTTTGACGAGAATAATGGCCACTGTGGCAGCGGCCACCGATTTCTATGGTTTAAACAACCTCAGTAAGATAAATTAAGCTTAACATTAAAATCAGTGATGTACAAAATCGTTGTAAAGGAAAAACAATATGTCAATTTTTTTCCATAACGATAAATTAAAGATATATCACGATGAAGAAAAGCGCTTGCTAAACGTCAGGTATAAAACTCCAGAAAACCTTAGTGATAAAGAATATCTTTCCCTTTTCGAACAATATCTCAAAGCATTAGAAAAATACGCACCTAGTTTTGTTATTATAGATGTGAGAAATTCACAATACGCCATTCCTGTTGAAATACAAGAAAAAGTAAGCGAAATGGTTGGACCACTTCATATAAAGCTTGGCACCTTAAGATTGGCCTTACTCACAAGTCCGGAATTCATTGTTCAGCTATCTTATGAATTGATTGTAGAAGAAGCAAAAGTGGGTAATCTTCTAATAGCCTACTTTACAAACGAAAAAGAGGTTTTTAAATGGTTCAAGCGTGAAAAAAGAAAGAAAAAACTGTAATTAGAAGTTATAATTATCAAACACAAACATCAATAAGTTTGAAAATCAACTACAGACAACTGATGTATGCCCAAAATACAATCGTGCTTATTTCAATTGGTATATCATTGATTTAATCTATCATACTACTACTTCATGCTGATGAACTTGAAGTATTTCCAAAGATCTAGAAAGGTAGATTTAATCTCTTTTTTACGTTCAAACCATCCAGTTAGCCATCTTAGCAAATGACCTTCCATTCTATCATGGTTCATGCCCATTAAATCTTCCAAAAGTCTGGTAGGCGTTCTATGAAAAGCTATTCCAAAAATCTTACTTTTTCAACTTTTATCTTTTCATGGACCAAGGCCAGCATATGAGACGAAAAATATATGCTAAATAAAGTAGCATATAGATATAAATTATGCAATCTATAAATGATAAGTCCAGTAAAACGACAGACTTCTAATAGCTTAAAAGTATACTATCGTTTCTAGAAAAATATTACTGTTTGCATAATGCCTTTTTTCCAAAAATGAAGGTCAATCGTATTAGGTCATATAAATTAGAAAGAATGGGATAACACACTTTTATTTTTTTACTTGTGAACCATCTTTACCCATGGGTTGTGGCACACAGCCCATCATAGAATCAGTGTGGATTGAGCGCCACAATCTACGGTTATTTTGTGTTTTGTAAAGTAGTATAAATACACTTCTATTTTTTTTACTTATAAACAATCTAAAGTTTCTGAGCTAGCCATTACTTTTTAGTAAACTCTCATTAGTAAATGGAATTATTTTTAAAATACGTCAAATAACCTTACATAGGTAATAAGCTTTATGAATCCATAAATTCAAAATATAATATTTAATAACAATATTTTAAAAGAATAAAATACTTCATATAGGAATAATCATATATTAATTATTTCAATATCTATCACTTCTTTAGAAGCCCTGTTTTCTAGTAGTTTTTTATTCAGTTAGGTTGGTAATAATCTTGATAGTACAAGAACTCGAATCCAATTAACAATAATTAACAACAAACAGATGATTAACTATAGAAAGTATTTACTAGACTTCTACTATCAAATTTTTTTAATATTATTACCCCTGTCGGTGTTCTCCACCGACTACCATGTTTCACTTAGGGAAGGGTCCGACAATAACGATGGCAGCCAGGGAAGCCCTTGGCGCAGCATCAACAAGGCCAACGCCGAACTGGTCGCCGGTGATCGGGTATTCATTCACCAAGGTGAGTATACAGGTCAACAGATTGCCCCACGTAACTCCGGTACGGCCGGTAAACCTATCGTATACCTTGCTTTTGGCAACGGGGAAGTGGTCATCACCGATGTGAAGGTGGGGATACAGCTCGATGGCCGTTCCCATATACATGTACAAGGCATCAAAGTGGACGGGAAAAGGTTGT